>NPIE01000017.1_pt5 | contig 66044 bp, 65 predicted proteins | sample 8637661 | NCBI WGS metagenome assembly NPIE01 (sample SAMN07420842, study PRJNA396082) | bioreactor metagenome | isolation source: sample BA12 brine-fed electro-methanogenic bioreactor BA | place: Japan: Kochi | collected 2016-12-09 | reverse complement strand
ACCTGAACCGGCGGCGTTCCGAATCGAAGACCGGCCACGAGAAGACCCTCCTTTCGCGGCAGATCGAGGCGACCGATGGGCAGATCGACGGCCTCGTCCGCGAGCTTCGCGGGCTGACGGCGGAGGAGATCGCCATCGTCGAGGACGCCGCCCGGTGATCTCGCCGCCCGGCGGGCGGGGCCAGCGGGCGGTCTTTCGCCGCCGGGAGTATATTTTAAATCATATTTTAGTAATTCGATATAAATTTGTATCCTCGATGGACTTCTCCCGCCACCCTCCGGCGATGGTGAGCCTCGTAGAAAATATGCTCGACCTGCACCGGCGGCTTTCCGAGTCGAAGACCGGCCACGAGAAGACCCTCCTCTCGCGGCAGATCGATGGCTTCGACCGGCAGATCGACGGCCAATTCCAGCGAGCTTCGCGGATTACCCGAGGAGGAGATCGCCATCGTGGAGGACGCCGCCCGGTGATCCCGCCACCCGGCGAGCGCGGCCTGCGGGCGGTCTTTCGCCGTCGGAGATATATTTCAGATCGTATTTTAGTAATTCGATATAACAGTTGTATCCTCGATGGACTTCTCCCGCCACCCTCCGGCGATGGTAAGCCTCGTAGAAAATATGCTCGACCTGAACCGGCGGCGTTCCGAATCGAAGACCGGCCACGAGAAAACCCTCCTCTCGCGGCAGATCGAAGGCTTCGATCGGCAGATCGACGGCCTCGTCCGCGAGCTTCGCGGCCTGACGGAAGAGGAGATCGCCATCGTGGAGGACGCCGCCCGGTGACGGCCCCGCCCGGCGGGCGGGGCCAGCGGGCGGTCTTTCGCCGCCGGAGATATATTTTAAATAATATTTTATCTACTCAATATATCTATTATCGTCTCTACAACCTCGCCGACTCGCTCGGCTTTGAGACGTCCGGCACGGCGGAGGATTATCCTGCTGTCGGCGGTGAAGAGCCGGTTGGGCCTGACGTTGCTCTCTTTCTTGAGGGACCCATCTTCGAAGTCGGCATCGGTTATCCCCAGAGCGTATTTGTCCCTAAAATGTCGGCTGGTAATTTGACAGAGTATCCTGTCGTCCCCTTCAAGCTCTGCCACCACCAGGGCAGGACGCCTCTTGGCCTGGGCCAGATCCGAGAAAGGGAAGGGCACTATGACCACATCCCCCTTCACAAATCTTCCCAAGCCTCATCCTCCTCAGGGGCGAGCCACTCTTCGGCGAGGATCGGCTCGCTCAATATGGCCTCTTCGATCCCCCTCTTGGAGGATTTGTCCTTTAAAATCCGGACGAAATCGAGGACCTCCTTGAGATATGGCTCGGGAAAAACCTCGATCTCTCGGAGGATAAGTTCCTTCGTCTTCATGCCAGCTAACTTATAATTGTCCTTCAGTAAAAGACTTTCTCCGTATCTCGGAAGGTATTTTGGGTCTTCGAAGTTCAGTCATCCGCCACCTTCGCCGATGGTGAGCATCGTCGAAGATATCCTCGACCTGAACCGGCGGCTTTCCGAGTCGGGGACCGGCTCCGAGAATACCCTCCGCCGGCGGCAGATCGATGGCTTCGATCGGCAGATCGACAATCTCGTCCCCGAGCTTCGCGGATTGACTGTGGAGGAGATCGCCGTCGTCGAGGCCGCCGCCCGGTGACGGCACCGCCCGGCGGGGCGCGGCCAGCGGGGCGGTCTTTCGCCGCCAAGGGTATATTCCATATCGTATTTTAGTACTTCAATATTTACCCTTGATGGCCGTCTCCCGCCACCTTTCGGCGGTGGTGAGCCTCGTCGAAAATATGCCAGACCTGCATCGGCGGCTGGCGGAGACGAAGACCGGCTCCGAGAATACCCTCCGCCGGCGGCAGATCGATGGGTTCGATCGGCAGATCGACCGGCTCGTCCGCGAGCTTTATGGCATCTCGGATGAGGAGATTGCCATCGTCGAGGGGCGACAAAATAGGAGGCATAGAATGAATCTATTGGACTTCATCGCTACCCCAACTTAATGATTTATATAATGTGGTATTATAAAAAAAACTATTCAGTCAAATAAGTACACGACCGGAAATGTTTGGGATGGTCCCACCCTCTCCACATCCCCCTTCACCACCATCCACGAGCCTCCTAGGGTAGTGTCAATATAAAAGCCTCAATGCTATTGTTTTTTTACGATTTTCGTGGTCCCATTATAACTGATGAAGTCGTTTAGGCCGAGGAGAAGAGTTTAACTGCTCCCTGAGCATCACTTTAGCCATGTTATCCGTTTAAGGCGAACGAGAATGCATCTTCCAGTTTCCCAACCCAGGCCCCTTCCACCATGATCGACCCCGAACCCCTCCCCCACCTCCCCGGATGCTACCTCTTCAAAAACGCCGAGGGAGCCATCATCTACGTCGGAAAGGCGAAATACCTGAAAAAGCGCGTCGCAAGCTACTTCCAGAAAAGAGACCTCGACCCCAAGACCGCAGCCCTAGTCGCCGCCGCCCAAACCCTCGACTTCATCGTCACCGAGAGCGAGGTCGAGGCGCTGCTGCTGGAAAACGCCCTGATCAAAAAGCACTGGCCCAAGTACAACGTCCGGCTGAAAGACTCCTCCCGGTACGCCTCCATCCACCTCACCGACGATGAGTTTCCGCGAATCCACCTCTCCCGAAAACGAATGGGGGGAGGGTGCTTCTTCGGCCCCTTCGTCTCCGCGCGAGAGAGGGACCTCGTGTTTTCCGTAGTCCGGAAGACCTTCGGCCTCCGGACCTGCAGGAGGCTCCCGAAGAGGGCGTGCCTGCGGTATTCCATGGGTGCCTGTAGCGGCCCATGTATCGGGGAGATCTCGCCTGCCGACTACCAAGAACGTGTGGCCCGGGCCGAGGCGGTCCTGAAAGGAAAGACCGGGGAGCTGATCGGCTCATTGAAAGAAGAGATGACCTCTCTCGCGAGGAAGGAGGAGTTTGAGCGGGCGATGGAGCTTCGCGACGAGATCAGGGCCCTCGAAGGCCTCCAGGACCGCCAGAAGATCGAGAGGCAGAAGAAGTTCGACGAGGACGTTTTGAGCTGGATCGTCGAAGGAGAGAGCGTCTACCTGATGCTCTTTAAAGTCTACCGCGGAACCCTGGAAGGAAAAGAGGAGTTCATCTTTCCAAGCGGCGAGAGCTTCCTGGAGGAGTTTCTCGTCCAGTACTATTCCGAGAACGAGCCCCCTGAGGAGCTGATCCTCGGCGAAGCCCTCGACGAGCCCCTGGCGGATTTTCTCTCTTTCGTCAAGGGAAGACGGGTCAGGGTGACGGTCCCAAAGCAGGGCGAGAAGAGGAAGCTTCTGGAGCTGGCTCAGAAGAACGTCGAGATCCGATTCTTCGGCGACCGAAAGAAGCTCGTCGCCCTCCAGGAGGCGCTATCCCTTTCCAAGGCGCCGAACGTCATCGAGGTCTTCGACGTCTCCCATCTTGCGGGGAGCTTCACCGTCGGGTCGATGGTCCAGTTCCGGGGCGGAAGGCCCGATAAAAAGGGCTACCGCCGCTTCAAGATCAGAACCGTCGGGGGTATCGACGACTTCGCCTCCATCGGCGAGATCGTAAAAAGGCGCTACTCGCGGCAGAAGGAGGTGGCTGGAGAGATGCCCGACCTGATCGTCATCGACGGAGGGAAGGGGCAGCTCTGGGCCGCCTCCTCGGAGCTCCGGAGGCTGGGGCTCACCATACCCATCGTATCCATCGCCAAACGGGAGGAGGAGATCTACGTCCCCGGCCGCCTCCGGCCCCTTCCGATCAGACGGGACGATAAGGCCTCCCTCTTCGTCCAGGAGATGAGGGACGAGGCCCATAGGTTTGCGATCAAGTACAACCGGCTTTTGAGAAAGAAGGCGATAACCTCGTAAACCACAGTCGTAGGATATCGTAAACACGTCGCCGGGGTCAAGATCGGCGGTCAGCCGGGAGAAAAACCCACTCCGCTCTGCGGGACGTTTTTTTTTTATCAGGGGCACAGGATACTGGAGGACGAGGATCGGGGTCGATTTGACGAGAGGGCTGCCGGGGACCTGATCGCCCGGCAGACGCCCCTCTCGGAGGAGACGGGTAACCCGCCATTCTGCACCTCTACGCCAAGACCCCAAGGCCTTCGGCCGCTACCTTGACTTCGTCGAGGGGATCTGGTTGGGCCCCCTGATCCTCGACTCCGCCGACCCGAGGCTAAATTGGCTGATCCTGCGGGGAAGGCCCGACGTCTTCGCCTTCACCAGCGGCTCCTCCGCCAAAAACCTCATCCAGAGGGCGAAAGATCTGGGATCGGAGGCCGATCTTCGAGAGAGGCTGGCGCAGGCTAAGGTCGCGGCGATCGGGCCGCCGACAGAAGCGGAGCTCGCGCGCCTGGGGGTGAGGGTGGACTATGTTCCGGAGAGTTCGGGCCCATCGAGCGGTTTTCATCCCCTCTTCCTCTCTTCCAGGTACTCTTGGGTCCTAATCTTCATCTCGCGAGCCTCTGAGTTCGTCGGGTCCAGGAGGATCGCCCGATCGAAGGACTCGACCGCCTCGTCGTACCTCTCCAGGCCCAGAAGGGCGATCCCCCTCACCATCCAGCCCGGGACGAAGTCGGGCATACTCTCGACGAGCTCTTCGGCGAGATCCGCCACGTCATCGTACCTCTTCAGCTTCGATAGGGGTCCCAGCTTGTTGAACCTGTAGCTCGGCTCCTCCGGTTCCAGGTCCAGGAGGAAGTCGAGAAAGTCGATGGTGGCCTCAAAGTCCCCCCGGTCGTAGATCGCCCCCGCAAGATCGTTCCATTCTTCAGGGTCTCGAAGGCTCGGGGCTTGCTCGACGCCCTCGCGATAAGCGTCCTTCGCCTCCTCGATCCGATCGAGGTTCCGGAGGGTCATCACCTTCGAGATCCAGCCCCGGACGTGGTCGGGCTTCGATGCGATCGCCCTTTCGAAGTACTCAAGGGCCCCCTCGTCGTCGTTTTTGAGAGACAATATCCCGCCCAGAAGGTCCAGAAGCTCCGGGTCGTCGGGCACGAGGTCGACGGCCCGCTCGGCGCTGGCCCTTCCTTCGTCCAGCCTACCCGCACCCAGGTACGCGACCGCCAGTTTGTACCACGCCTCGACGTCGGACGGGTCGGCCTCGACGAAGCTCTTGAAGAACTCCACCGCCTCCTCGAACCTGTCCGTATGCATCAGGAAGATGCCATCCTCAAACCTGTTTTCTGTCATCCTTCTTCCGCCTCCGGGGACGAGCGATCCCCATATTATAAAAACTTCTTCTACCCCTCCGCCACCAGCCAGGCCGAGGCGTCGAGGACCACCCCCTCGCCGAAGATGGCGTCGCCGGAAGGGGCCTCGGCTCCAGAGATCGCCCTCCTCGATCTCTTCTTGACGACGACCATCGGCGGCTCGGGGAAGGGCTCCGAGAGGCTCCGGTATTCCCGGACGATCTTTTCGATCTCGCTTTCATCGACGAGGCCGATCCGGTCGATCACCTCCACCTGCCGCTGGAACCTCTCTATCGCCTCTTTTGAGAGGTTCTCGATGAAGGGTATAGCCCCCTTCGACCCCACGATCCTCCCCTCGTCGTCGATCCCGTTTCTGTGGAGGGCGATGATTGAGTCGCCCGGCAGGTGCCCTTTCGACTCCTCGCCGCAGACCAGGAGGAACCGTAGGTTGGAGTTGGAGATGAGGTTTGCCACCACCTTCTCCACCCCGAGGTTCTCGGTCTTGCAGGGGCCAAATATCGCAGCTCCTGCCGCTCCAAGGCAGCTCGCGAGGGTCACCACTGCGATCCGGGATTCGAGATAATCCAGCCTATAATCCCCCCTGATCGGCGGCCAGCTCCGGGGATCGTAGGGCTGATCTATCCCTTCGACTTTGCTATCGTCATCTGAGATGGCTGGACCTTCATTGATCATCATGATCCCTTCGATTTACTGGTTTAAATGGTTTGATTGCCGATAAGGGCAATTTTCAAACAAGAAGGTTATATATGAAAAAGGCGGACCTAATACTAATTTGGAGAGTTCGATTGCGAGGAGAGCCGGAACGATAACGAGTTTGAAGAGGGTGAGGCTGACTGAAAAATGGCATCTTATGAGGAGCGAATTCTCAAGGCGATAGAAGATTCCGAAGTTGGGCTGACCACCGTAGACGTGGCAAAGCAGGCGGGGGTCAGCAAAACCACCGCCATAAAGTACCTTTCAGTTCTGAAGTCCGAAGGCAAATGCGAGTTTGTGGAGGTCGGACCCTCAAAGCTCTGGAGGGCCAGCGAATCCGGAGGGGCCGCCATAAACACGGAGAAAGTCGAATATCTGAAGGATTTCAATGCCGCTCTGAAGGATAGGGGCGTTGATCTGGCTCCAGTGAAGCTGTCGGTGGTGGCCCAGCTCGAGGAGATCTCCGAAGACGTTACCATCTCCATGTCCTTCAAAGTAAAACCCGAGAATGTCGGAACTTTCATGAACCTGATGAAAAAATGCGTCCGTCAGACCGAGTAGCTCTAATTCTCCCACGGACAGAAGAACGGCGGTCGAACTGTCAAAAATCAGCCTTATATATGATACGTGCTACCAAATAGCTCTGGAGATCTGGGGTGCGAAATATGCGGATACCGTCTGAAATCCACGACTTCTTCGGGGTGGAAGAGGGCCAGACCCTCCTGATCAAGGGGATGCCGGGGACCGGCAAGACGACCCTGGCCCTGGAGATCATGAACTCCGTCTGCTCCGAGATGAACGGGATGTACATATCCACCCGGGTCAACCCCCTCCGAGTATATGGGATGTTCCCCTGGATCGACGAGATCATCCCTCCCAAAAACGTGGTGAACGCCACCCAAAAGATGCTCCTTGACGGCCTCAAGAACGTCGGCCAGGAGGGATCCAGCTACGCGGCGGTCCTGGACTTCTTCAAGACCTTTTTGGACCAAGCCGAGGAGATGGACGACCCCATGATCGTCATCGACAGCTGGGATGCTGTCATAAACTACACAGCCCACATCCTCGGAGAGGCTCAACACAGCCTCGAGCAGAACATCTGCGAGTTCGCCCGGGACATGGGAATTCACATGATCTTCGTCAGCGAGTCGGCAGATCTTATGCCCCTCGACTACATCGTTGACGGCGTCGTGACCCTCAAGAACGTCAGGATTGAGGTCCCTCTATCCGGCGAAAACCGTCCTGAGGGGATGACGACGAGGTACGCAAGAGAGATCAAGCTGGACAAGTTGAGGGGTGTGGCGATCAAACAGAAGATATACACCTGCACCCTCCACGGCGGAAGGTTCTGCTACTTCGAGCCTTCAGTCAAAAATATATCTCCCAAGATCGGCATCGTCGGCGAAGGAGACAGGATATCCGACCCCTGCGACGACTGCATCTCCACAGGGATAAGCGACTTCGACAGGATCACCGGCGGCCTCCGGTTCGGCTCCTGCAACGTCCTCGAGATCGATCACGGCGTCGGCAAAAGGTACTACCAGGTGCTGACGGCCCTCGCCTCGAACTCCGTCAAGAACGGAAGGGCGGTCCACATCGTTCCGAGCATCGGCTACCAGCTCACCCCAAGAGACGTCTTCGTCCCCTCCAACGTGATGGTGCTGGAGCCGGGAGGCGACCGCGACCAGTGGTATGAGACCCTCTTCAAGCACTGGGACGCCCTGAGAGAGAGGACGGGCAGGCCGATCCTCAACGTCATGGGCCTCGACTCGATGGAGTTCGCCTTCGGCTACGAGAGGATGCTAAACGCCACCAGCCGCATGTTTCAGAAGTGGAAGGAGACGAGCGACGTCAACGTGGTGGTGGTGAAGTCGGGGCAGAAGAGCATCAGGATGACCTCTCACATAGCCGACACTTATTTCGTGATAAAGGAGCTGAACGGCGGCATCTGCGTCTACGGCCTGATACCCCGGACCGAGCCCCACTACGTGGTCTGGGACGAGAAGAGCAACATCAGGCTGGTACCTGTCGTTTGACTGCGGCCTAATCTCTTCGATTCTGAGCCTGACTTCACCAATTTCTATATTATACCCAACGGTCGCCCCCGGCCCTGATCTCCTTCTTCCAGATGGGTGCTCGCCTCTTTATCTCGTCGATGACGTGCTCGCACCCTCGAAAGGCCGCATGCCTGGAGGCCGCGGTGCAGACGATAAGGACGATGTCGTCTCCCACCGAGAGGGCGCCGACCCTGTGGATCACGTCGACGGATTTGAGATCGAAGATCTCCATCGCCTCCTCCCGGATCTTCTCCAGCTCTACCCGTGCCACCTCCCGGTAGGCCTCCACCTCCATCCCAGAGATCCCGTCGTCCCTGACGGTGCCCAGGAAGGTGACTGTGGCTCCAGCTTCGGGCCGTTTCGCCCTCGCCACCATCTCTTCGATGGAGAAGTCGTCCTCGGTGATCTCGATCAAAACCCTAGCCTCCCGGTTCATCCGCCCGAGAAGGGCGGAAGCAGCGCCACCTCGTCCCCCTCTTCAAGAACCGCCCTCTCAAGGTTGGAGAGGTCAACCCCCTTCCGGTTCCTGAGGATCGTCACCCCGTCGCCGACGGTCACGTCAGAGCGGAAGAGGTGGGACGCAAGCTCCGGATGTGAGAAAGAGATCGCTTTCAAAAGGTCGCTGATGGTGGAGCCCTCTTCGATGTCGAAGCAGGTCTTTTCGCCCGCGACCTCCCTGAACCTCGCAAAGGCCCTCACCAGCACCCTCATCTATTGGACCTCATCTCTTCGACCTCAGCCTCTCTATCTCCTCTTTCCCTTCTATTCGCAAGACGAAGGTCCCGTAACAGGGCTTGGTGTAGGGGAAGATAACCTCGTCGCCCTCCGCGCCGACGAGGAGCGGAGGCACCCCGATCAGGTGGACGTTGAAGATTCTGTAGCCGGGCGGGACCTCAAAAGTTTCCTTAAAGTTCTTTTTTATGTACTCCCTCGCCTCTTTGAAGGAGCACTGGGAAAGGAGAACCTCGTACTTCATCTCCTCGATACAGCTCAATCGATCACCTCATCTATCAGCCTCTTCAGCGGCATCGGGTCGTGGACCGCCTTGGCCACCAGCTTTCTGCAGTCGAACTCGATGGTCTTTTCCAGCTCTTCGGCCCCTCTCCCGAAGATCAGGACGAAGAGCTCCGCCTTGGAGATGTAGCTCATCGTCCCGGCGTAGGTTATCCCGGCGTCGCTGTGGGCGAAGGCGAAACATAGGTCGAAGTCGATCTTCCCCTCCGAGATCGAGGCGATACACCGGTCGATGTTCATCGTCTCGCTGATGTAGTGGCCCATCGGGTCTGCGAGCTTCGTCAGCTTGAGGGCGGCGCCGGTACCGGCCACCACCACCTCGTCCCCCCTCTCCCTCAGCCGAAAGGCCAGGTATAGGGCGATGCTTGTCTGGACCGGGACCTCGGGACAGCCCAGGAGAAGTAGCGCCCTACTCTTCCCGGACTTCGCGGGCGCCATATCGCCGGAACTCTCAGAACTTTCCATATCGTCTAATCAGCCGCAAATCTACTTAAAGTTCTCTCAGCCCACCGCAGTCGATGCACCTGGGGTTTCTCTCGATCGGGATCTCGTCGCACCGTGCCCGCAGGCCGTCCCAGATGAGGAGCCTGCCACCGAGTAGCTCGCCTTTTCCCGTCAGGTACTTTATCGCCTCTCCTGCCTGGATCGAGCCGATGACGCCGCAGGTGGCGCCCAGGGCGGGGCTGGTCTCCTTCGGGGGCGAGCGGGGAAAGACGCAGCGGAGGCAGGGTGTCTTTTTCGGGATGATGGTGGTGGCCTGGCCGTCGAAGCCTGAGATCGCCCCGTGAAATAGGGGAACCCCCCTCTCCAGGGCAGCTCTGTTGAGCATATATCTTGAAGGAAAGTTGTCGAGGGCGTCGACGACCAGGTCGGCTTCTCCCACCAGGCTCGCCAGGTTCTCCTCGTCGGCGAACTGGGCCACCGCCTCCACCTCGACCTCGGGGTTTAGCCCAAGAATCGTCTCGGCCGCCGAGATGGCCTTGGGCCGCCCGATATCTGTCGCCCCGTGGAGGATCTATCGGTTCAGGTTGCTCATCTCGACGACGTCGCCGTCGACGACGACGATCCTCCCCACCCCGGCGACGGCCAGGTAGACCAAAATCGAGGACCCGAGCCCTCCTGCCCCGACGACGACGGCGGTCGCCCTCTTCAGCCTCCTCTGCCCCTCAGCCCCGAAGAGCCTGACCTGCCTCTCGTACCTCTCCTCATCAGCCTGATCGAGCATCTCGACCCCCAGAAACTGTTATTCTCGCTTTCGATCAACGGGCCTGCCCTTTGCCGTCGGAGGATTCTAGCCGCCCATCACCGCCGGAAAGAGGGCCACCTCGTCTCCGTCCGCCAGTACGGTCTCGGCCCCCTCCAGGGACTCGAAGTGTCTCCCGTTGACCATCACGTTCACGTCGTCCCTTATACTGCCGGAGTCGTCGAAGATCTGATCTTGAAGGTCCGAAGACTTTGAAGCCAGCCTTTTCAGAAGCTCGGAGACGGTGGCGCCCTCGGGAAGGTCGAACTCCATCTCCCCGCCGAGAAGGTCTCTGAACCGTGCGAAGGCCTTCAGTCTGGTTATCATGATTATTCTGCTATCTCCTTAATCCGCTCCAGGGCACGGGTGGCGTCATCCCTCTTGAGATCTCTCTTTTCTATTCGGAGAAACCGTTTGAAGCTCTCCCTCTGGGACTCGTCGAGCTCCGCCTTGGCCAGGATCCGGTCGTAGGTCCTTTTGGGAAAGTAGAGAGACGACGCGGCGGCGAGGATCCTCTCGCCAGCGTCCGGGCTGATGTACCCCAACTCCTGGGCGGCCGTGACGTTGTCCCTGATGTTGACGAGGGGCTCGGATAGAGGCTCGAAGTTGATGGGATCGAAGATGAGGGCCACCTCGTCGTCGGAGATGAGGACTCCCTCGCGATAGAGCCTGAAGATCTCGCCCACCCCCTCCATCCCGAAGGGGTGAAGCTCGGCGGCCCGCAGAGCCCCCATGCTGGAGGCCCCGACGACCACAACCCCCATCTCCAGGACCGCCAGGACCTCCTTGTGGGCGACGGCGCTCTCCTGGAAGAAGACGCCGTCGATGAGCCCCACAATTTTGGCGCCCTCCTTTGCGGCCCTGAAGACGTCGCCCCTCTTGGCGGGGGGGCGATACTCCGCCTCCAGGATCTCTTCGGCCCTCTTCCTATCGAGGCTCGGCCCTAGAAAGACGACGATATCTCTTGATCTCATCTCTGCACCGCCTGCCCCGTCGGTCCGGGTCCATGGCGCTCTGCTCTAAACCCGGCACCATCACCCTCACCACGGGGACCCCGATCTCCTCGCGGGTGAGGTCTATGACTATCGCTCTGTCCATCCCCGCCTCTTCGAGCCGTTTCAGCATCAGGTTGATGTCGTCGAGGAAGTCCTCGCTGTCCTGGGACCTGATCTCGGAGAAGGATCTAGTCTCCGAGTCGCCAAACCAGTGCCTGTTCAGCCTCTTCGTCCTGTCGTAGCCGATCTGTCTTCTGAAGTCCGCCGTCGTCGTGTCCTCTCTCGCCCCGTGGATCTGGGTCAGCCTCGACTGGGCGACCTCGGTAAGGGCCCGGAGGACCGCCACCTCGGCGCTGGTGTGGGTACCCATACCGATGGTGAGAAGCGCGGGGTCTTTCAGCCTCACGTCGTCGGAGGCCGCGGCTATGGTGGGGACGCCGACGTCGCTGGTGATATCTTTTATCCGGACGTCCACCTCGGCGGCGGCGAACTTCTCGATGAGCCCCGATGCCAGGCCGTCCTCGACCTCGGTGACGAGGGGTCCCGTCCTCTTCACCGCCTCCACCAGGGACCAGGCGTCCCTCTCGATCACCTCGGAGAGACCGTGGAATACCGCCTCCTCGATGACGTTCCCGGAGGCTAGACCGTTGGTGTTCGTCCGAAAGAGCTGCGGATAGTTCCAGGGCAAGGGGTGGAAGACTCCGCTTGCCGGGACCATCACCTCTTCTTTTCTGATCAGGTCGTACCCCTCGACCCAGGGGATCGACATCTCGGGGTCTGCGTCCGGAGGGAGGATCAGGTCTCTCGGGTCGACGGCGTTCGTCTCGGACTTGATCTTCGAGAAGGTCTCGACGAGAAGCTTCCTCTCGTGGACCTCGGCCGAGTAGCGCTCGATCCCCTCCATCATCGCCGAGACTCTCGCCTCGGCGGGGGTGGCTCCCTTGCCGTTGTAGACGGAGATCGCACCCTTGTCCGCGGCGGGCCTGATGCTGGAGAAGACCGGGATCCCGATCCGGTCCAGGTTGGTGATGTCGGCCACCCTGGTTATCCCCGCAAGCTCCATCTTCGGCGCTATCCGGTCGAGGGTCTCCTCGGGAGAGAAGGCTCGGTGGGTATCGGTCTTGTACTTTTTTATGCAGGATCTGAGGATCATCGGTTATCAACTCTTGAGCTTGAAGGCTTTCGCGAAGGCAGGCCGCCGACTCTGGAGGAGGTGGTCTTCCGGCCCTAAATACATGTCGGGTTTTTTGCCGTTATGGGTCGGCACCTCAAGGACGGTCGGAGACCTTGTCCATCCGTCATAGGACGGCGAGAAAAATCCAATAGACCATGATGTTTAGGGCCGTCAGGGGGGCCCCCACCTTCACGAACTCGGAGAAGGTGATGAATGTCCCTCTCCTCTCGCCGTTCTGGACGATGATGACGTTGCTTGCAGCCCCGATGATCGTCAGGTTCCCGGCGATGGTGCTCCCCGCGGCGAGGGCCATCATACCCTCGACCGAGGCGTCGAGGTGGGCGAGGAGCGGCAGGTAGAGGGCGACGAAGGGGACGTTCGAGATGAACTGGCTTGCGAGGGCGCTCGTTGCGAGGATCACGGGAACTGAGGTCGCCTCAAGGCGCGAGCCGCCTAACGCAGACTGGAAGAGGCCCGCCTCCCAGACGCTCTCCATCAGAACGAACATGGAGGCGAAGAAGATCAAAGTCCGCCAGTCGACCTTCCTCGCAACCTCGATCCTCCGGGGGCTGAAGAGGAGGATGGGCAGAGCCGAGAAGAGGGCGATCTCCGTCAGGCCGAAGGGGGTGCCTAAGCCGAAGGAGACTGAGACGATCTTCACCGCGATGAGGGCCACCACCATGACGAGGGAGACCCTGGAGAGATGGGCGAGGTGTCGATCGTCTACATACTCGCGGCCGTGGTTGAGGACCCGATCCCCGAACTCTTTCCCGTAAAAGATCCTCAAGATCCCGTAGGCGATGAGGAGGTTTGCGGCCGTCGGCAGGGCGAGGTGCCGGAAGAAGGTGACGAAGGGGTTGGGGACGCCGTCGCCGAGGGCTATCAGAAGGTTCTGGGGGTTTCCGATGGGGCTGGCGACGCTCCCGATCGTCACCCCGAAGGCGAGGGAGAGGAGGAGGAGCTTGGGGGAGATGTCGTACTTTTTTGCGAAGTGGAGGAGGAGGGGGGTTCCGACGATGGCGAGGGTGTCGTTCATCAGGATCGCGGATAGAGCCCCCGTCCCGAAGAGGATGGCGAGGACGAGCTGGTCGACGTTCTTCGCCCGCCTGAAGAGCCGGCTGGCGAGGCTTGCCAGGTAGCCGCTCTCCTCCAGGGCCACACCGATGACGAACATCCCGGCGAGAAAGAGCATCACGTCCAGGTTTATCGCCCTGGCGGCGTCGGCGGGGGATATGTAGCCCGCCAGGAGGACGGCGACGGCGCCAGCGAGCATGATCTGCCAGATCATGATTCGCGTTCGCAGAAGCTGTCTACCCGCTATGGCGACGAGGACCGCCGCCAGGACCAGGAGGGAGAGGGTCCCGGAGGGCGATATCGTTTGAATCAGAATTTGGGGGGCGTACATAGTGGGTGGCGGCTATCAAGCTATATTTTGTGGCCCGAAGGCGAATATTCAAGGCCGCTACCTGAAGCGATCCGGGATATATACGCCTTTCTCTGGTGGGGCGCGCTGATGGGTACGCTCAAACCAATCCATGGGATTTTAAATAAATTTCAGAATCGAAGCCGAGAAAACGTGAATTGATCCTCCCAAAACACGATGAACAGATTCGGCCGCTTCATCTTTCCACCCGAAGCCGGAAAACCTCTTTTGACGCAACCTATTAGTACATCCAGTCGTCAACCTTTGAATTGAGGATTGATCCCTCAGGAGTCTTAAGATGAAGCACCTCTTCGGACCCGTCCCATCCCGCAGGCTCGGCCTCTCCCTCTCCTACCATTCAAGACCTGCACCCTGGACTGCGTCTACTGCCAGCTGGGAAGGACCACCTGCCTCACCCTCGATAGGGAGAAGCGCGTCTCTCCAGAGGAGGTGCTGGCGGAGATCAGGTCCCGGTCGGAGGACGAGTTCGATCGCCTGACCCTGGCAGGCTCTGGCGAGCCCCTTCTTCATCAGGGACTCGACGAGATAATCCGGGGTGCGAAGGATCTGATAGACCGGCCGGTCATCGTCCTGACGAACGGGACCCGCTTCTTCCGCGAGGATGTTCGAAAAGAGGTGATGGAGGCGGACCTGATCGTCCCATCCCTGGACGCCGCCACCCAGGCCACCTTCAAGAGGATGAACCGGCCCCACCCGGACCTTTCGATCGACGAGATCATCGAGGGGCTCGTCCGCCTCCGAGAGGAGTTCGCAGGCGAGATATGGCTGGAGGTGATGCTGGTAAAGGGAATAAACGACTTAGAGGCGGACCAGATCGCCGAGGCGGCCGAGAGGATCGCCCCCGACAGGGTCCAGCTCAACACCGTGGTGAGGCCCCCGGCGGAGCCGGTCCAGCCTCTGTCTCCTGAAGAGATGGAGAGGATGCTCGAGATCTTCTCCGGGGCAGAGGTGATCGCCGAGTGGGGGAGGGCCCTCTCAAAGGGAACTGAGGTCTTGATCACTGACCTTCTCGCAAGAAGGCCCTGCACCCTCGCGGAGCTGGAGGCCCTCTTGGGACTTCATAGAAACGAGATCTTGAAGTACCTGGAAGTCCTGGAGAGGGAGGAAAGGATATCCAGGCTCCGGCACAGCGACGACCTGTATTTCCAGGTTCGAGATGGTTAGAGGTCGAAGGCCCCCTGAGATAGACCTACCACGCCTTCAAAATCCGATCAAATTATCGAAATTTCATGATGGTGTTTCCATGGACGAATGCGATAGCAACTGTGAATCCTGTGCGACGAAAGGAACCTGCACAGATCCAAGAAATGAGATGGCCGAGCAGCTCCGGGCCGTCTCTATGAGGATGGGAAAGATAAAGCACAAGATAATGGTCGCAAGCGGGAAGGGTGGCGTCGGAAAGAGCACCGTCACCGTCAACCTGGCCCGGGCCCTCCAGTCGAGGGGCTACAGGGTCGGGGTCCTGGACGCCGACATCACCGGCCCGAGCATTGCAAAGCTTCTGGGGGTCGAAACCTCGAGGCTTGCGGGCGGTCCGGCGGGGATAGAGCCCGTCGACTCGAAGGGTCTGAAGGTGATATCCATGGCCTTCGCCCTCGCGGGCGCCGACTCGGCCGTCGTCTGGAGGGGGCCGATGAAGATGGCGGCGATAAAGCAGTTCATGTCCGACGTCAACTGGGGCTCCTTGGACTTCCTCCTCATCGACCTTCCGCCAGGAACGAGCGACGAGCCCCTCAGCGTCGTCCAGCTCCTTCCGGACCTATCCGGCGCCGTCATCGTCACCACTCCCCAGGAGGTGGCCCTCCTCGACTCTCGGAAGGCGGTGAACATGGTAAAGTCGATGAAGGTGCCGCTCCTCGGGATCGTGGAGAACATGAGCGGCTTGAGGTGTCCCCACTGCGGGGAGATCCTCGCGATCTTCAAGACTGGTGGGGGAAAGAGGGCTGCAGAAGAGCTGAAAGTTCCGTTCCTGGGGGCGGTGCCCCTGGACCCGGAGGTCGCCCCCCTGGGCGACATCGGCGTCGCCTTCGTGGAGAAGGAGACCGTTGCCAAGGATAGCTTCGAGAAGGTCGTCGATAGAATCCTCGAAGAGCTCGAAAAGAGGCAGAAGGCCGTCTGAGGAAATCGGGATCTAGAAATAAGTTGGCGGGAAATAAGCTGGAGAACGCTTGGAAAATACGCCCGGAAAGGTGGACCTGGTGGGGGAGAAGATGGGCAGTGGCCTTTTCAGGGCCACAGCCCGAACATGAAGTTCATCGCCAGAACCCCGGCCCCCACCGCCGAGCTGAAAGCGATCACCGTCTTGGGGCCCAGCTTTATCGCCGTTTCGTCCGCCTCGAAATACCTCATCAGGCCAGCAGAGGACATCAGTCCGCTGCCCTCAGACTTCTTCTTTGCCATGAACTCCTCCTATTCTATAGACCCCTTCAAGAACGTTTCGGCCCCTAGGCCCATCCGTCCCTCTCCCCGAAGGGGTAGTAGTCTGCGGTCAAGTTCCCGATCGCCCTCGCCGTTCCCTGACAGGGACTGCCCCGACATGAGTGGTCGGACCAGTAGTTTCCGCCCTTCAGTGCGCCCCAGTCCCAGAGGTTAGCGCCGTCGTCCTCCGCCTGGACTGTGTTATCGATCAGGTTGTTCCTGTAGACGATGCACCCCGCCGACTGGCTGATGGATATCCCAACCCCGTTTCTTATGGCCGAGTTTCCTGTAATCTCGGTGTCGTTGGAAGTGAGGAGCCTTATCCCCGTCTCTTTATTCTCCTCGGCGGTGTTGGAGAGGACCTCGTTTCCGTCCGACTCTCTGATCAAGAGGCCGTCCCTCTCATTTCTGCAGATGGTGTTCTCGCTGATGAGGTTACTTTTCGACCCCACCAGCATGATCCCGCCGTACCTGTTACCGCAGGCCTCGTTGCCGGTGATCTCGTTCTCGTCGGAGCCCCGGATCAAAATCCCGTAACAGCTGGAGACGACGTTATCCAGAATTTTGGATCCTTGGGATAGGTAGACGAAGAGGGCGTCGTTAGATACCGAGCTCTCCCTCACGACGCAGTTCTCGCATGAGGCCAGGGTTATGTGGCCATACTCCCCAGAAAACTCCTCGCCAGACCGGCCGTAGAGGTAGAGGATCGGCTTTCCATCGATGGTGTTCGACTCGGGGATCTGGTTGTTGAAGCTCTCCTCCGCGGAGCCGTCGACGGAGAGGCCGAGCCTCACGCCGACGAGGTTGTTTCTCTCCAGCCGGTTGGCCGAGGAGTCGGTGATCACGATCCCCGAGCTGGCAGTTTCGATATCGTTGTCAGAGAAAACGTTGCCGACGGAGTCCTCCGAGATCATGATCCCAGTATCGAGCCCAGCAAGGCTGTTTTTGACGAAGCTGTTCTCCGTCGAGCTGAAGATGGCGATCCCGTTCGTGGAGTTTTTGATCGCGTTATCCGTGATCAGGTTCTTCGAGACGCCGTTGAGAGCTATGGCGGTGGTGGTGTTCTCGATGGCAGAGCCTCGGATTGAGTTTGCTGCGGAGGCCATCTCGACGAGGAACCCGTATCTGCAACCGACCATCTCGTTCCCGTCGAGGATGTTCTCAGAGCTTGCTGAGACGAGATGAAATCCCATGTTGCACCCCTCGGCTGAGCTTTCCGAGATGGCGTTCTTTCCGGCGGAGTTGAGAAGTATTCCTGCGCCGGGAAACTCCGCAGAGCCCGTGCAATTCTTGGCGACGTTACCGGTCACGGTGTTGCCGCTGGCCGATAGGAGGACAATCCCGCAGTAGCCGCCCTGCTGCTGGTTGTCCTCGATGACGTTTCCGGAGGTGCCATTGAGGTAGATGCCGTGAACGTTATTCACCAGGACGTTCTTTCTGATCTCGTTGCCTCTGGACTGGATATAGATCCCTGGACCCGCGAAGTCGGTTATGGTGAGCCCCTCGATCTTGCAGCCGTCCGCCAGAACCTCCACCCCAATATCGCTCCCGTCGCCGGCGAGGTTCACGATCCCCTCCTCGCCCCGAAGAGGCATCAAAGTGACGCTCGTGTTCAAGACTATGTGCTCCCGGTAGGTTCCGGGCTTCACGTAAATCGTATCTCCGTCGTTGGCCACGGCCAGAGCCTCACTTATGGAATAAGGCGGGGCAAAGCCGTCGTCGTCTACGATGTGCATCCTCGCTTCGGCTCCGACAAAGAGGCCGATAAAGAGGGCGATCAATATCGCTAACGTCCATCTCAGCATACGTCCACCTCGACATACTGACCATCAATCCATAATACGTCTTTCCATCAAAGTTGGCCTAAGACGCCGTCCATAAATCTTATCTACGGTCCAAATCATAGGATCGATGTTGGTGATCGGGTTGACAAAAGTGGCATCTCACAAGCACTGCATCGTCTGCGGCAAGACCATCGATGAGACGGAGACCTTCTGCGACGAGGTCTGCGAGTCGAAGTACAAATCCGCCCAGAGACGGCAGACGCTCTTCTTTTTGGTATTCATTGGGCTATTGATCCTGATGCTCATAGTCCCCGTGATCCTGAAGGCGCCCCAAGGCTGAGATATATGAGATCTGCGACGGTCGTCCTTCTCCTCCTCTTCGTCTTTGCCATGCCAAGCTCCGCCGAGCGGGGCAGGGAGTACATCCGGGTCCAGGAGGTGACGATGTCCCTGGAGGGCGGAGACGCCTCCTTCGACGTGAAGTTCGACCTCGACCCCTTCGCGAGGATCTACGTCCTCGCCCTGGGAACGAAGTACATCGAGCCCGAGCTGATCGACCTCTTCTCCGATTTCGATAACCTGACGGTGGCGAAGACCGACCCCTCCAGGGCCGTCATCGTCTCGAAGGGAGCCGGCGAGTTTCGGAGCGGATACTACCTCTACGACTCAAAAGAGCTGAGCCAGATGGTGCCTAAGCTCACCATAGTCTACCCCGGGCGGATGGTCCGGACCTTCTACGACGTCTCCGCAACTCCCAGCGTCTTCTCCGAGGCGTGAAAGGCGGGGATATCCACCTGAGAATTTTGAACAAAGGTCCAAAGCTCACCAAGCTCGACCTTTGAGAGATGGCATATATGCGAACTTTGGCTTTGGACCCGCCTATTGGAAGGTCACGACAAAAGCGAAATGGATAAGATAACTATTTCTAAGCCAAGAGCCTCCTGGGATTTGTGGTCCAAGACGTAGAGCTTCCGACGATCGATGCACGAAAGTCCACTGCCCTGGTGGTCCTGGGGCTATCCGCCTACTTCGCGTACCTCTATCACCTGGGACTCTCTGAGGTGACAGAAAGCCTCGCCCAGGTGAACCTGGCGATATTCGGCCTGGCCTTTCTCCTCTCCTTCCTGGACGTCGTCTTCAACGCCCTATCCTGGAAGACCCTGGTCCAGGAGCTGGACTACCGGATCTCTCTCGCCGACGTCTTCCTCATCTACATGTCCAGCATATTTCTGAATAACCTGATCCCCTCGGGAAGCGTCTCGGGCGAGACCGCCCGCCTCTACTTCTTGAACAAGATCGCGGGAAACGCGAGGCTCGACTCCTGCACCGCCAGCGTCGCGGCCACCCGGATCATCACGGCGATACCCTTCGTTCTGGGTATGTCTCTTGGCCTTGCCCACCTAGTCCTCCGCTATGAAGTTCCCTCCTGGGCCCTCACCACCTGCTTTTCGATGATATTTCTAATGGTGTCGGTCGGCGTCCTCTTCGTCGGGGTCTGCTTCTCAGAGAACCTCCTCCACAGGACGGTCAACGCCGTCATCGACCAGTTGGAGTGGATCTTCAAGAGGAGCGTCAACAGAAACTTATACTGCAGCATAACCCGCCAGTTCCAGCAGAGCATGCTGCTTTTGCGAAACAGGAACGGTCCACTCATCTTAAGCACCGTCTGGGCCTTCGCGGGCTGGCTATCCCTGAACCTGGTGGCCTTTGCCGCCTTCCGGTCCCTGGGGGTGGAGGTCCCCATCTTCGCCATATTTGCGGTCTACTCGGTGATCCTGGTCTTCCAGACCCTGCCCCTGATCCTTCCGGGGGGCCTCGGCATCGTCGACATCCTCATGACCGCCCTCTTCACGGCGGTGGGGGTATCGCTCCACGATGCCGCGGCCGTCACCATCCTAGCCAGGGTCGCACAGCTTTGGTTTCATACCCTCCTCGGCGGTATATGCACCGCCTACCTCCTGAGAAAGGTCGGCAAAAGAGAGACGAAACGGGGCAGATCGATGATCCCGGCAACCGGTCCCTGAACAATGATCCCCATCTCTCAGGGGATCGTCGAGCCCGTCCAGCCCTTCGACTTCGGCAAGAGCTCCGGCATTTACGCCCGGTTTGAGGAGTGGACCCACACCGCCTTTCTGGACGGGGTCCTCTACAAGGGCTTTGAGGAGGATGGCGCTGCTCATCTTCTGGCGGTCTCCGAGGTGGATGGTCAGATCAAAGCTCGCCTCTTCAGGTTTGAGCCGTCCACCTCGACCGGATCAGATTCGGCTCTGGGCTTGAGCTGCAACTCTGAGACCCGTGAGCCCTCTTCTGCTTCAGCGGCCACCGACCTCGCCTCCTGGATCCTCTCATCAGACCTGGACCTTCAGCCCCTCTACGAGACCGAGGACCCCACGTTCGCGACCCTGGCGGAGAGGTTCTGGGGCCTCAAACCCCTCAGAACCGCCACGGTCTTCGAGGCCCTGGTGATCGCGATAATCGAGCAGCAGATCAGCCTTCGAGTCGCCAACGTTCTTCAGAACAGGCTGGTCGCGCGCCTTGGCCAGGCTTTGAAGTTCAAAGAACTCGAGTTTAGAGCCTTCCCCACCCCTGATAGGCTCGCTCGCCTCGATCCCCAGGATCTTAGAGACCTCGGCCTCAGCATGAATAAGAGCCGTTTCATCCTGGGGATCGCCGGGACCGCCGTCTCGAAAGATCCGGACCTTGAGTCTTTCAAGAAGACTAAAACGGAAGAGGCGAGAGAGATCCTCTTATCGATGAAGGGGGTCGGGAGGTGGACCGCTGACTACGTCCTTTTGAGGGGTCTTGGAAGGCTTGAGTCCGTTCCCTTCGACGACCTGGGGATAAGGGATGCCGTCGGCCTATTTTACAAGGGGGGCGAGAGGGCTACGGCCCAGGAGGCGGAGGAGATCCTCACCCGGTTCGGGAAGCATGCGGGCGTTGCCGCCTACTATCTCCTCTCCGCCAGGCACCAAGAGGATCTATGAAAATTCGTCATAGATCCCGATGGGGTATCAGATCGCAGCCGGTGCACCGATAGCATCCCGTCTCGGCGAGGTCGCCCCGGAGGCCGTGCTCGTCGAGGATCCGTCTGGCGAAGCGAGCGAGGTCGATGAGCCGCTCGGGGGACGGCCTGATCATCTCGATCTCGTCTCTTCTCAGGGGGTGAGGATAGACCGCCCTGATTACCGGCAGAACGCCCATCTCGACGAGCTCCTCGATCCCCTCCTGAAGAGCGCGATCAGACTCGCCGAGGCCCACGATCACGTTGGAGAAGACCCTGTTCTCGCCGAATTTATCGACGGCGTCCGAGAGGGCCATCTTGATCTTCTCCAAAGAGACTCCAGGACAGACCCTCCCGAAGAGAGCCGGGTCGAGACACTCCACGTTGTACTTGATCTCGTCGGCTCCCGCTGCCTTGAGGATCTCGCTGGACCTCTTGGCCGGGGTTACCGAGACCCCTATCGGCACGTCGAATTTGCGAAGAGCCCTTACGATCTCGGCGACTCTTTCGATCTCCTCTTCCGGAGACCGCTCGACGCCGCTGGTCAGAGATATCGCCTCAAGCTCTCCAGTCTCCCAGGCCTCGGCCACCTTCCTCTCGACCGTATCTTTGGACTTCACGCCCCCCGATAGCTTCGGCACGGCACAGAACTTGCAGTCGTAGATGCACCTTTCGCTGACGGTGATGTAGGCCTGCTTCGGACAGTGGAGGAGGGGCCGCTCAAGAACGCCCCGGGCGACCTCGGCGCCGTCCTCGAAGATCGCCACCTCGTCTCCTGCCAGCTCCTCCAGCTTGAGGGGAGAGCTCTCCGCCACCGAGAGCCTCACCCTCCGATCGCCGGACTTGAAAAAGACGTTCTTCTCCCCGGCGCCGGGACCTGCCGTCGAGACAGGCCCCGAAGGAGAAAAGACCTCCGGCAGCTCAACCTTCCCCACAGATATCAGCCGCGCCTTGGTCTTCAGATCCATCGGCTTCATGTATCCAATGCGAGTTTATAGTTATGGCCCTCAAGGTCCGACTAAACCAAACTTATTTCAGCGATGCGGCTCTAAATGAGCGTCCAGTCAGATTTAAGAGGTGATTTAGAATGCCGATAATTGTGCCCCAGGACTCTCGGCCAGGCTCTGAACCGACCTCTGAAAACGACAAAAGAAACAGGGTCCAAGAGGAGTACCCCTGAGCTTCGCCGAAGCTACAGCTTTCCTTCGAGAGCTGGCAGACACTCTGGAGAGGGGGGTGCAGAATCGAGATGGCCCTCTCCAGCAAAAGATCCAGCTTGCTCCAGACGAGCCCATCACCCTGGAGATAACTTAGAGGGAAGACCCCAAAAAGAAAAAGATGGAAGTCGAGCTGGAGATCAAAGAGCACTTCGGCTCGGCCGGAAAAGGGGTCGGAAGGCCCACGGTGGGGCCTGCACGATGAAGAAGAGGAGAGCGGTGGTGGACGAGGGCGAAATCGCGAAACGCCTTCGTTTACTTCCATAGTTATTTTTAGCCATTTTTAACCCGAGGAATATGAGATCGATAAAGCTGATAGACGTCGCCCCCACCATGGCCAGGGTTCTGGGGGTGAGGACGCCACCCATTGACGGGAAACCCATCGACGAGGTGGAGAGATGGGGGTGCGACAGAGTCGTCCTCGCCATCGTCGACAGCCTGGGATACGGCCTCTACAGAGCAATGGAACTGGACCTTGCGAAGATGAGATCGATGGCCGAAGAAGGGCTTCTCCTGAAGGCAGAGTGCGTCGCCCCCTCCACCACCCCTGCCATAGCCTCAATCCTCACGGGCCTCATGCCCAAAAACCACGGCATCAGCAACACCAGCCAGGCCTCCGAATCCGAGATCAGAAGCCTTCTGGAATGGGCGAGCTGCGAGAACGTTCGATCAGCGGTGGTGATGGAGGAGGAGGGCGCCCGGACCTTCGAGGGCTTCGTGAAGACGGTGATGGGCGTTCCCAAAAGCCTGGGAGGCCGGGATTTCGACCGGGAGATCCTGACCCAGGCCCTCGCAGTTCTGAAAAGGGATCCAAGGCTCCTCGTCACCCACTTCATCGGGATCGATCGGATCGCACATCGGGGCGGAGGGATCGACGAAGTCAGGGAGGCAGCATCCGCCATCGACGAGCATCTAGGGGATCTCGCGACCGCAATCCCGGGGGGCACGATGATGATAATCTGTGGTGACCATCCACTTCACGCGGGCCTCTTGAAAGGTGTTTTTGACTCAAAAGACGTGGCGCTCATATTCTGGAAGAAGAAAAACAACTGAAGTAGCTTCCCCTTTGAGAATATTGGCGCCTTTGACCATCTCCCGGAGCTTTTCGCCAGCGGAACGTTCGCGGGCGCGCGACAGATTTAAATGGTTCCCCACCAGCCAGGAGGATATACATGTACGAAGACTTATCCGAGATCTACCAGACCGCTCTGGAGGATGAGCGGAAGCGCAAGTATATGAAAGAGATCGGCGACTGGCTGGTGGAGGAGTACTTCGAACCGCATCAGGCGTCTTGATATCATGGAGCTTTTTGGCGTCTGCAGCATATGCGGCAGGACGGGCAAGCTTTTTACCTGTCAGATCTGTGGAAGGCTGGTCTGCGCGCGATGTTTTGACCCCGCCTCGGGGGTCTGCCACCAGTGCAGTGTAGGTAGGCGATACGAGGAAGGTTCAAGAGGCCCCAACACCACCGACCTTCGCGATGGCTAGAACCGGACCGTCGCAAACCTTCGATTTCGAGGAGTCACACGGCGGTACGTTTTTGGGCCGTTTTCGCCTTTTCCGGAGGTGACGGCAAAATTTCTGATTCTGATCATTTTTATTTCGCGGAGGATCTCGAACAATCTCATATTAGGATTATTTAATTCCAAAACCATTTTCGAGTCTTGTGAACATAGGTAAAACGGTTATTTAGGTTTTAATTCGAAATTAGACTCAATATACTGGATTTTATCGATCTACTACAACTCCCTACACTCAGAAAAGTTTATATACCAATATAACAGAAGGGATGTTGGCAGAAGTAAATTCGAATCCTGTCTGATCACAAGCAATGAAGGGGGGGACCTTAGCTTTGAAGGGGGCGAAGGTTCACCATTAGTAGGGGAAGTGAAGGGGAGGCGGGGTCGAGGTTCAACTGCCTTTGGAGCGACGTCGGGATTGAACTTGTTCCCGGGGGGGCTCCAAGTTCACATTTAAGTACGCAGCTGGTAAGGGAGATAAGCAATGAAGGGGGGCGGGCGGATCGGATGGAGCTTTCCGAGACGGCTCTCATCTCGGTTCGCCCTTCATCATCGTCACGATTAACATCATAAAATGAAGGGTTAAATGAAGGGGGTGGGCGGATCAGGAGTTCTTATTTCGTCCTGGTTCGCCAATAACTATTCCCTCAATCTGTTGATCGGGCTTCTCCATCTCCAATCCCACGAAGGGTGAGTTGGGGTCCTGTTGGCAGAGTCCCCAGGACAGAGGGTGTATTTGATGAAGGTCAAGATCGAGATCGAAGATGGCGGAATGAGATCGACGCACGTATTTGAGGGTGCTATCGTTCGAGAGAAGGTCATCGATTTCTTGATCGCGGCAGGCGTCTTCTCAGAAGAGGCAGACGAGGTCCGAGGGCTGCCCCAACCCAAACCACAAGACAATCGGACCCTCAGAGACCGGTTGGAGATCTTCGTGAGGCAAGAGTTTCCAGACTCCTGGTTCTCCTCCAACGATCTGAGAGATCGGTACGAGGCCGTATCCGACGACATAAAGCTCAGCACCGTCTCTACATACCTCTCGCGAATGTACTACGACGGCGTTCTCGAACGTCGCGGCAACAGGACCCAGAGGCAGTACAGGCTGGTGACCGAAGAGTTCACCTCAGAGGTGAAGTATCCGGGCACCGTATTCAAAGAGGCCTCCTGGAAGGCAGAGAGCGAGTGGTAGGGCGAAACCCCGCCACCTTTTCCAGAACCTATTTTCGGCGAGGTGCACCTTCTCGCAGCTGACGACGATCCAGCACCCTAAAAATTTATATGTGTATCGGACAAGTTACAATCAGGAGGATCATAATGAGTCTGAAAATCAGTCATACCGCCTATTTTGCAGCCCTGGTGCTGCTCTTCGCTCTGGCGTCGTCGGCCTGTGCAGAAGACGGTCAGGCTTCGAGCTTTGGGGACGTGAAGTACAAAGCCTTGGCCCCGATCCTGCTCGGCAAAGAGGCGAAGACCCTCTACGACGTCGACGCCTACTTCCGGCTGAAGGAGCTCCGAGAGATCGCCGCCAGAGATCGAGGGACATACCTCATCCCCTCAGAGACTGGCCAGGATCCGACAGGACTTGGGAGAGATGCGAAGCCGCTCTACGATGTCGCATCTTACTTCAGGATAAAAGAGATCAGGGAGATCGCCGCCAGAGATCGAGGGACATACATCGTGCCCGGTGAGACAGATCAAGAGGCAACAGAGCTTGGTAAAGATCCGAAGCCCGTCTACGACGTCGACGCCCGCTTCCGGCTGAAGGAGCTTCGAGAGATAGGTTCCAAAGAAAAGAAAGGCTTCTTAGTGCCATCGAAGATCAGGGCCTGAGGCTGGCCCCGGACAATATCTCTGAGGTGGCGATCTGCCAGCCTCAGAGGTATTTCTGAATTTTGTTCACGAGAGTGGTCTTGGGATAGGCTCCCACCATCTGATCGATCAGCTCGCCGTTCTTGAAGACGAGCAGGGTGGGTATCGCCATTATGCCGTACTTGGTGGAGGTCTGCATGTTCTCGTCGACGTTCAGCTTCCCGAAGACGACCTTTCCCTTCATTTCTTTGGCCAGCTCGTCGATCACCGGCGAGACCATCCTGCAGGGGCCGCACCACTCCGCCCAGCAGTCCACGATCACCAGGGGGTACCGAGCCACCACGTCGCCGACGGTGCCATCCGTCACCTTGACGGGGTTGTCGGGATAGTCCACATTGGGTTCGTTTGCCATCTTTTTCATCTCCTCGAGCTTCTTTCTCCTTATCCTTTCAAGCTCCTCGTCCAAGATCACACCTCTAACCTCTCTTTGGCCTCCACGATCAGTGACCGAAAGTGGTCCAGGTCCACCGGCATCTTCTCGTAGCGGCAGAGGGTGAAATCGAGAAATTCGATCAGTCCATCCTCGTACTCGTCCGCGTTATCGAGGGTGTCCAGGAAGATGGAGCCCCTGAAGGGTGCAAGCTGAAAGCGGGCCTCCTCCCGGCTCCAGTTCATCCTCTCGAACATATCCCTCCAGCTCTTGACCCAGCCCGGCGAGAGGTAAAAGTAAAGTCCACGATTCGCGATCTCCTCCACCTTCTTTCGCGTGATGAAGGCGTCGATGCAGTTCTGGCACCTGAGGAGGACGGCCCTGTAAGGTGCGAGGATCTCGGCCATCTTGGGGTGACACTCGCCGTAGGCAACGATGATGCCGTCGTGGTCTTTGCAGCTTTCCAGCTCCGCCTTGAGGGCCTCGGCTAAATCGTCGAAGTCGACGTGAAGCCCTGACTCTAAGTAGTGGACCAAGAAGGGGAAGCCGAGCTGGCCCGAGATCTTCTCGATTTCATCCTGGAATATGCCGCAGGCGATGATTGCGTACATGGACAACCTATCAGTCGTCGGGATATTATATATCGCTTATCCGAAGGGCAAAGCTCACAAATAGGGAAGCTTCGTTCCGATCCCCATCTCCAGAGCCTTCTGGTGAACCCTCGTCGCCGTCGCCACGTCCTGGATGGCGAGGCCCGTCGAGTCGAAGACGGTGATCTCGTCGTCATCGGTCCTTCCTGGGACCTTGCCTGCCACCACCTCGCCGACGGATGCATAGATATCCTCGGTGGAGAAGAGCCCCTTCGTCAGGGGGACGTTCACCTCGCCGGAATGGGATGCCTGGGCGATGTCGTCCACCACCACCTTCGATTTGCGGAGAATCGCGGGATCCAGCTCTTCCTTCCCTTTCGCGTCGGCCCCGATGGCGTTGATGTGGATCCCTTCGTTAATCCACTCCTCCTTCACCAGGGGCTTTCGCGATGGGGTGGTGGTGACGAGGATGTCAACGTCGCAGACCTCCTTCGCGTCTGTGGATAGACCGTACTCGACGTCAAGAAAGGTCCTGCAGTTTTTTTCAAGGGCCCTGCACCGGTCGAGGGAGACGTCGGCGACCTTCACAGTATCGATATCGAAAGTCTTTGCGAGGCCCAGAAGCTGGGTCCTCGCCTGGGCTCCGGCCCCCACGAGCCCCACCGTCCGCGAGCCTTCCCTCGCGAGGTACTTGGCGGCGACGGCTCCCGCGGCCCCGGTCCTCATGTTGGTGAGGTGAGTTCCTCCCATCATGGCGATGGGGGCTCCTGTCTTCGGTGAGTTCAAAATCACCACCGCCATCACCGTGGGCAGGCCCTGCCCCGGGTTTGCGGGATGGACGTTGACGACCTTGACCCCAGTGGCGTCCAGCTCCTCCAGGTAGGCGGGCATCGTTCTGAGGTCGCCGTCGTACTTTCGATAGTAGAGGTAGGATTTGGGAGGCATCTGGGCTTTTCCTCGGCCGTGCTCTCTAAAGGCCTCCTCCACCGCCTCTATCGTCTCTTCCATCGTCAGCGACGACTTAACCTCGTCCTCAGATAACCACAATATATCCAGATCGTTTCCCTCCTGACTCTCACGACTCTTTTGTTAAATATCTCGCACGCGGATGGAAAAGGCTATCCCCTGATCGATCGAGAACCCATTGGAATGGAGCGGTACGACGTCGCCGTCATCGGGGCGGGTCCCGCGGGATCGATGGCGGCAAAGAAGGCGGCCGAGAGCGGAGCTGAAGTCGTCATCTTCGAGGAGCACCCGCGAGCCGGATGGCCCGTCCAGTGCGCGGGGCTTCTTGGGGTGAAGGCGATGGTGGAGTCGGAGCTGGCCCTGGGCACCTTTGCCATCAGATCCGTTCGGGGGGCGACGGTCTCCTCGCCTGGGGGATTTCGTCTCTCCTTTAGATCTGCTGAAACGAAGGCCTGGGTCGTCGACCGCAGAATCTTCGACCGTGCGCTCCTGACGGAGGCCGCGAGATCCGGGGCCGAGGTGAAGATGGCCTCTCCGGTAACGAATCTTGCGAGGGACGGCGGAAGGTGCATCCTCACCGTCGGCCGCGGCTCTGACCGGCAGAAGATGGAGGCTGGAGTCGTCATCTCGGCCGAGGGGGCAGGGGCGAGGATCGCGAGGGGAGCCGGGATAGATCCGCCCCGGGAGATCCTCTCCTCCGCCCAGGTGGAGCTTCCTATCGAGCTCGAGGACCCGGAGATGGTGGAGGTCTTCCTCGGCGAAAAGGTGGCGCCGGGGTTCTTCGCCTGGGCGATCCCGGCTCACGAGGGGGTGGCGAGAATGGGCCTCTCTTGCCGAGAAAACGCCTGCCTGCATCTGAAGCGTCTCTTAAAAAACCCCTCGATCCGGGGAAGGGTCCGGGGCGGGTCGCTGCATCTCGTCGTGGGAGGGCTTCCCCTGGGCCCTCCCGCCTCGACGGTAGCTGACGGCCTCATCGCCGTCGGCGACGCCGCGGGGCAGGTGAAGCCCACCTCCGGCGGCGGGGTCTATCCGGGGCTCGTCTCTGCCAAGATCGCAGGCCAGGTGGCAGCAGCCGCGAGCCAAGAGGGGGACTCCTCCGCCGCTCGTCTCTCCGAGTACGAGAGGACGTGGCGGTCTGAACTAGGAAGGGAGATTCGCCTCGGGATGATCGTCCACAGGATGAGGGCCGATATGACAGACGACGAGGTGGATGATCTCGTTCGCCTTTTGGCAGATAGAGAGGATCTTATCAGGATTATAGAGGAGGAAGGCGACATCGACCGGCCGAGTCGGGTGATAAAAAAGGTCGCGCCACGGATGGGGCTCGCTGGGGTCAGGATGGTCCGGCCTCTCTTCCGCCTCCTGCTGGACGGTGCGATCTGATCTATCGGATCGGCCAGCCCACCGCAGATGGCAGCGTATCGATCAACGCAGCTCCACCTCGATCCGGCTCGACCCGTCCTCCTCCTCAACGACCAGAATCGAGTTGTCAAACTGGCCCTGGACCTCGCCGATGTGGCTGATGGCGAAGATCTGGGGGAAGCGATCGTCGAGGCTTCGGAGCATGTTGATCATGCTCTCCCGGTGCTCCACGTCCTGGCTTCCGAAGATCTCGTCCAGGATGAGGAAGGAGTAGCCGGGGCCGCTCTCTGAAAACCTCATCAGATACTCGCTGATGGCGACCCGGACGGAGACGGCGATCATGTCAATCTCGCCGCCGGAGTAGCGGGATATGGGGTAGAACTCCCCCTCGTCCTCGACGAGGATGTTGAAGTCGTCGTCGATGCTGATCCGGCCGTACTTTCCCGTCACCTCCCGGAGGATCCTCCCGGCCTCCCCGGCGATCTCGTTTCTTATCCTCACCAGGATCTGATCCATGAACCGGTTGATGAGGCTCCTCGTCGTCTCGACGACCTGGACCCGCCTCCTCTTCTCGGCGACCTTCTCTTCCAGCTCCCTCTTCCTTGAGGCCTCGCCCCGGAGCCGTTCGAGCTCCGCCTCGGCGACCCCGAGCCGGACCGAAAGGCGAGACGCCCTCGCCCTCGCCTCCTCAAGCCCGCGGGCGGCCTCCTCCATGGCGGCCCGAGCCTTTGAGTACCGCTCCTCGGAGAAGTCGAGATCTGAGAGCTTCCCTTCGGCCTCGGAGATCTCCGCATCGAGCCGTGAGGCGGTCTCTTTGTTCTCCTCCAGATGGCGCCTCACCTCTTCTTCGGTGGCTATGGCGAGCCTGATCTCATTTGCAGCCGCCTCGGCCTTCCCCAGGGACTTCACCTCGTCTGCGAGGTTCTGGTATTCGGCGGGATCGAATCCGAGGTCCTCGATCTCGCCGTAGACCTCTTTCTCCTCGTTTCGAAGCCTATTGACCTCGTCCTTTGTTTTCAGGACCGCCTCTTCCAGAGATGGAATCTCAGAGACTCTGTGCTCCAGGGCGGAGAACCTCTGGTGGTCCGGCCTCAGGGCCGAGATCCTCTCTCGGACCTCGACCCTCTGGGCCTCGCTGTAGCCGAGGTTCGCCACCTCTTCGGCTAGTTCCTTCAAATTTCCGATGGCCCTTTCAAGGGACTCGACCAGATCCTCCAGCTCAGATCTCTTTCTGGGCAGCTCCTCGATCCTGACCAGAAGCTGGGCGTGCTCCTGGACGAGGGGCCGAAGGGACTTCTCCTCCGCCACCAGGTTTCCGAATCTCTCGGGATCGAAGTCGACGGGGCCGATGGCCTCCGTATCGGAATCGATCTTCTCGGCCTCTGCCATCTGCTCGGCAATCCGGGCAACGAGGCTCCTCTTCTCGGCGAGGAGCTCTCCTCTTTTCGCCCTGGCTTTTGTCAGCAGGGCGAGGTCGCCCTTCAGCGCCTCTCTCGACTTCGCCGCCCCATCGAGGTGGGCGAGCGCCTCTCCTCTCAGATCTTCGAGGGATGATATCCTCTCCTCGGCCGCCGATGCCGCCCTCTGGTACTTCTCCAGGAGGAGGTGGCGCTGCTCCGCAAGGGGCCTCTCGCAGGTGGGGCAGAGGCTCTCCTCGCCGAGGGACTCGATCTTCGCCCTCTGCTCTTCGGCCTCACAAAGCTCCCTTCTTGAGACCTCCAGCCTCAGGTTCAGCTCGGCGAGCTTCTCTTCGAGATCCCCGACCAATGAATCGATCTCCTCCTCCCTCTCCCTGAGGTCAGCCTCTTTCTCCTCGAGGTCGCCGAGCTTTGAGATCTCGTCATCGAGGCCGGCGGCTTTCACTCCGAGGCCTTCGATTTTGGCTCTTATGGCCGCCGCCCTCTCCTCCAGGTCGGATAGGCGGCTCTGCTTGGTCCTCTCTTCCTCCAACCGCGATATCTCGGCCTCCAGGTAGCGGCGCCTCTCCACGGCTGGGACGATCTCGGCCATCCTGAGATTTGCCCTCTCAAGACCCCGGAGGGCCTCCTCGACCCTGGCGACGTTCTCCTCGGCCGCCTCCTTTCTCGCCCGCTCCCTCTCGGCGAAGGAAAAGAGCTTCTGGTGCCGGTCCCTTTTTTCCTCGATCGCCTCAAGCTCCGAGAGGAGGGACCGATACTCCTCCTCACAGGGCCGGATCGACTCCAGCTGCGACCTCTCGGCGAGGAGCCTCTCCAGCCTCTTCCCGAGATCGGATAGGGCGTGATTTCTGCCATCAAGATCGGCTCTGATCCGGACCTCTTTTTCGAGAAGCTTCTGGTGGAGGGACCTCTTCGGCTCCAGCTCCTCCAGCCTCTCCCTCGCCTCGCCGAGCCGTGCGAGCTTCGGCTCCAGCTCGAAGAGCCTCCATCTCCCCTCCTCGATCTCTTCGAGCCTCTTTTCGTCCAGAAAAACAGCCCGTCGCCTCTCCTCGATATCCGAACGGAGCCGCTCCATCGTCTCACAGAGCCGCTCGAAAGAGCGTCTCAGCTCCGCCTCTCTCTCCAGCTCCTCTCGCCTCTTCTCAAGCACTGCGGCGAGGTCCGACTCCAGTCCTCGCGCCTCCGCAAGCTCCGCCCTCCCAGAGGCAACCTCCCCCTCCCGAAGGCCGATCGCCTCCTCGACGCCGCCGATCTCGGAGAGGGCCCCTTCGAGCCTTCCGATCTTCCCCTCCAGATCCCTCAGGTCGGACCTGATCTCGTCGAGGGCCCTCTCCCTCACCTCGTCGAGGCCGAGGAGGGTGAGGAGGTACTCCCTCTTCTCCGAACCCCGATCTTTTATCAGGTTGTCCAGGTCCTTCTGCCGGGCGTAGAAGGTCTTCATGAAGTCCGAGAAGCTTATCTTCAGGATCTCTTCCAGGCGGGCGTCCACCTCCCGGGTGCCGGTGGCGACGAGGTCGCCTTCGATCGCCAGCCTCGCCTCGGGCGAGAGGCTCTTTCCCCTCATCGCCCGGAGGATCGTCATCTCCTGGCCGTTGACGTTGAACGATAGCTTCACCTCCAGGTCTTCGCTCTCCGATGCCCGGGAGTTTTTGATGAAGTCTCGCCTCACCGTCGAGGCCCTGCTGCCGTAGAGGGCCCAGGCGATCGCCTCGACGATGGTGCTTTTGCCGGAGCCGTTCATTCCCACGATCCCGGTGAGGCCGTCCTGGAACTCCACCTTCGCAAAGCCTCTGTACTTCTTGAAGTTCTTCATCGATAGGCTATTGAGGCGCATCGAAGCTCTCCGTCGTTCTCTTCTCTGAGATCCGGGCCATGAGATCGGTGCCGTAAGAGACCACGTTCTCCTTTATCGCTGGCGGTATGCCGCCCTTTGCAGCCTCCCCCTCGATGAACTTTTGAAACTCGGTGGGGAGCTCTTTTGAGTCCATCGGTTCCGTCTCGAAACAGGCATGATCCTCCTCGAACTCCGGCAGGATCTCCAGGTGGAGGGCGAGGGCCTTCAGATCCCCGATAAAACGGTGGCCCAGGCTCCTGTAGGCCTCCCTCGACAGATCCTTCAGCCGAAGCCTCACGATCCTCTCTTTTATCCCCACATCATCGCAGACGGCGGCGACGGCCTCCTCAATCTCCCGGGAGGAGAGGCCTCTGCAATCGATCGGCTCCGGGTCGAGCATGTACCTCTCCATGACGGGTATCTGCTCGACGTCTCCAGAATCTAGGTCCACCAGGAGGATGCCCTTCTCGTCGCCGGCCTCGCTGAACCTGAAGTACTCGACGGAGCCGCTGTACCAGGCGTTTCCTGCCACCTGGGCCTGGCCGTGGTAGTGGCCGAGGGCGATGTAGGAGAAGTCCCCCTTCAGAAAGCTCTCCAGTAGCTCGTGCTCTCCGACGGTCCGGAGCCTCCGGTCCCAGAGGGCCTCGACGAGGCCGTGCATCACCAGGACGTCCCGGCCGCTGGAACTCTCCGCTCTGAACTCCTGCACCTTCCGAAACTCCTCCAGGTAGTCTTCCGGTCCCAAACAGAAGGGTATGCAGTGGAATTGGTACCCATCCAACTCGAACCGCTCGTAGCGGTATTGGTGGGCGATATGGACCCCTTCCATCCCCTCAAAGAGGGTGAAAGGGCTCAGGGCCGCGTAGCTCTTGGGAGCATCGTGGTTTCCGCTGATGATGATGACGGGTATTCCCGCATCGATCAACTTCTCCAGGTTTTGCTTGAAAACGACGAGGGGCCTGATCCTCGGTCGGACGTGATGGAAGACGTCGCCCGCATGGATTACGGCGTCGGGAGCAAGCTCGATGATCCGCTCAATGGTCTTGCCGAACCCCCGATAGATCATCTCCTCCCTCTGGTTTCTTCCCCATCGGTCGACCCGGCCGTAGGCGGAGAAGCCCAGGTGCGAGTCTGCCATGTGGACAATCTTCATGAGTTCCTCACCCCGTTTCTAATCTGGCGGAGGGTTGAAGCCCCTGCTCTTCGATCTTTTCTCCTCTCGCCCCTCCCGGTTCAGGTCTGCGAGATACCTCTCATAGAGGTGGATCCTCGCCGGGACCGGGAAGGGTATGTTCAGGGTGCTGATGATCGCCTCCCCCTTCTCCAGGGTCTGGATCTCGACGTCCAGAGACGACAGATCCTGCTTTGCTGACTCCTCCAGGCGGGTCCGATCGTTTCTGTCGGCGAGGCCCAGGATGACGAGGGTGTTGAACTGGGAGAGGAGCTGTTTGTCGATCAGCTTCGGCTGCTGGGTTACGGCGCAAAGGCCCACCCCGAACTTCCGCCCCTCCCGAGCGATCGACTCGAACCGGGCGAGGCTCCCCTCGCCTCCGCCCAAGACCCGCTGCGCCTCCTCTACCGTTATCAGGCAGCTCCTTCCTCTCGCGCCCTCGGCGCTCTCTCTCTTGTACCGGTCGAGGATGGTCCTGGAGAGGAGGGAGAGGAGAAATAGCTCGGACCTCTCGCCGAGGGTGGGGATGTCCACCAGTACCACCTTCCCCTCCAGGAGGTTGGATATTATGCCCGGAACGCTGGAGGTGAGGTCAGAGATGTACCGGTTCTTGTCCAGGATCGTCTTTATCGTCCGGCTGATCCTGCCGATCGTCTTCTCGTGGAAGCCCTCGGCGACCATCTTTGCCGCCCCCTCGGGGGTGATTATATCTTCAAGCCAGGCCTCCTCGAAGAAGACCCTCGATACCGCCTCCAACGCCTCCCTCTGGGCAGGGGTCCAGTCGTAGAGGACCTCGATGTCCTGGGGCCGGATCTCGCTCCTTTTTACCGTCAGCTGCGAGACGAGGGGGTCTTTGAGGTGCCTTGGGTCGGTGGAGTAGCAGACGATCCCCCTCCTGTACCGGTCCAGGTGGAGGAGCCCCTTCGTCCCCTTCTTGCCGAAGATGTACTCGCCGTGAGGGTCGACGATCAAGAGGCCGAACTTCGAATCCTTCGAGGAGGACTTCTTCATGCAGGAGGCGGCGAAGACCTTCATGAAGTTCGATTTGCCCATCCCCGTCGTGGCGAAGACCCCCATGTGGTGGTCCATGGCAACGCTATGGAGGGCGACGGGGATCTCCTTCACCTCCCGGCTCCCGTTTCTGAGCCGACCCACCTCGATATCCCCCATCACCTCCGCGAGGAACCGGAACTCGTCCTTCTCCGCCTTCGTCACCGGAGCGAACTTGGCGGGGATGGTCCTAGACTTTCGAAACCGCTCCCTACCCCCCTCCTCCTTCATTATGCAGCCCAGGGGCTCTGCCACCACCCGGCAGAATATGTGGTCGGAGTCGTAGAAGCCGTCGCCCCGGATCACCGTGTCCCAGTTTCCGTCGTAGTTGGAGTCGTGCCTGATGTCGGTGATCCTGGCGAGAAAGGTCGCGTCCCGCTCGGCCCTCCGGTCCTGGATGGAGACGATCTCCCCCAGCTCCACCACCTCCTCGCTCGGGACGATGAAGTGGTATTCGCGTACGTCTTTTGATATGATCTTGTGGTAGGGGCTTGAATTGTCGTCGTTCATCGTAGTCTGATACTTCCGTTCAACTTTGTCTTCGCTCGCCGACGATATTGTCTCCTTCTCAGGTGACCCTGTCCACTTTTCGTTCGATATATCTGCCATCTCTACCTCCTCGATAGTCCGTCCAGAATCTCATGATAGTCGAGGGCCCCCTGGATCTCTCGCTCGTTCAGCCCCTCCGCCCGGAGCTCCTCGAACAAAGATAAGCGCGTGAAGTTCCTCTCCTGGATCGGGATCTTCAGGTCCTGATGAGCCCTGAATAGGGCGTGGGGGTATCCCAGACTCTCGGAGGATCGGGCGCGCATCGCAGCCCGGCCCAGGACCTCGTCTATGTGCTCTGCCGCCTGGTCGGGGGCGTCGATCCTGAAGGCATGGGTCGAACGCGGGTGGAACTTTGCAACGTAAGTTTTTCCGCGCCAGGGCTCTTCTCTCATCACCTTTTTGCCGCTGAGCTGGACGCGCCAGGGCTTATCGGGCACTGCCCCGCTTCCAATGTAATCGGCGCTCCTGATTAAGGGCCTGGAGATCTCGCCCCCCCAGGATAGCTTGCTCGATTTGCTGACGCCGAGAAGGTCTACACTTCTCTCCTCGGCCCGCTCGAATATCCAGTTCAAAACCTCTCGGTAGTACGGATCTCTCCAGAGGGAGAAGCCCCCGTCGTAGAGTATGACGTCCCCCTCTTTTGCTTCCTTTATGGCCTCGGATAAGGCGACGTGCTCCTGGAGGTCCCGAAAGAAGGTCGATATCCGGTCCAGCTCCTCCTCAGTCTTCAGCTCGAAGGGCTCCGCGAGGCCGAAGATTCCCCGTCGAAATCGGTCGAAGTGCCGGCGGTAATTCTCCCGATCTGCGGTGAAGAGGTCGTCGTAGGTGACGACGGTCTTCTGCCACTCGGTGCCCCGGTAGACGACGTAGCCGGCCCTGATCCGGTTCAGGCTGACGTTCCCCAGGTCGAAGACGACGACGTTGCTCCCGTCGATGGCGAATATCTGGCCGTCGAACTCTTGAGGGACGATCTCGCAAAAGTCGCTCCCTCTGATGCCCGTCTCCGCCTCAAACTCCTTTGGGTCGACGGGCGAGAAGTACTCCTTTATGGCGCGAGCGGCCTCTGCTACCTTTTCCCTCTCGATCATCTAGAAATGGGATTGAAGGTCGATGTATATACCGATTTTGAGAGTGGAGAGCAAGTAATCCCCGGCGATCTAGGAAAAAGTCCCTCCCCCTTCCTCCACTAGGCACGTTGTTCCCACAAGCCTCAAAAACTCGTAAGCCAAAATAGAATGTGGAGGTAGATTCGGATGGCTGAGAAGAACCTGATCGCATGGAACGTCGACGAGAGAGACTATCCCTCGTCAGCAAGCATCGACGAGAAGCTGAAGTTCCTCCTAAGGTATGCGGTTCTGGCCCCCTCGGGGCCGAACAACCAGCCCTGGAAGCTCGCCGTGAATGGGAACGAGGTGACGGTCATGGCCGACTTCGACCGTACCCTCCCCGACGTCGAGCCGACCAACAGGACCACATACATGAGCCTGGGGTGCCTTCTCACAAATCTGCTGGTCGCGGCAGAGCACTTCGATCTGGGCTACGATGTTGAGAAGTTCCCCGACGGGGTCGACGCTGAGACGATAGCCGTCGTTAAGTTCGGAGAGGGCGGCGCGGCAGCGCCGAAATTCCCGCCCGACCTCTTCGGCGAGATCACAGAACGGCACACCAACCGCGGGGCCTACGACGACCGGCCGATCGAGGCCGAGAAGATCACAGAGATGAAAAAGGCGGTCGGAGACAGGGGTTTCAGGCTCGACGTCCTCACCGACCCCGACGGGAGGGCGAAGATGGCCGAGGTCCTGGGCGAGTCCCACAAAATCCAGCTCGCAAACAAGGCCTTCAGAAAGGACCTTGCCCGCTGGATCAGGGCGAACGACGAGGACGCCTGGGACGGCCTGCCCGGCTACGCCTTCGGCTACTCCGACTTCGAGTCCTACTTCGGCAAGTTCATCTTCGGGACCTTCGACACCTCCTCCTCCAGGGCCCGAAAGGAGATGGCCCTGATGGAAGCCTCGCCGGCTGTGGGGGTTCTCTCCACCGACGCCGAGGACAAGGGGGTCTGGGTTGAGGCGGGGATGCGGTTTGAGAAGCTCTTTTTGACCGCGACGAAGCTCGGCGTCAGGTTCGACCTCTTCAGCCAGCCGGTGGCGATCGAGGAGCTTCGCAAAAAGATGATCGAGATCCTGGACGTCGAGTATCCCCAGATCCTGATCAGGATGGGGTACGCGCCTCCGGCCAAGCACACCCCCAGGAGGACGGCGGAGATGGTCCTGGCCGGCGGGTCGGGCAGCCGGGTGGTCGTGGTCAAAAGGGGAGGGCAGCGCTGAGTCCGCAAGGTATTTGAGCGATAAGCCGAAAGGGCAGCGTTACTATGATGAACGGAATCAGGACTACCCTTCTATTGGCCAGCCTCACGGGGCTGATGCTTCTGATCGGGGGAGCCCTGGGCGGAAAGGGCGGCATGATGATAGCCCTCCTCTTCTCCCTGGTGATGAACATGGGGACTTACTGGTACAGCGACAAAATAGTATTGAAGATGTACCACGCGAAGGAGGTGACCCCCGCCGAGGCGCCGGCCCTCTACGGGATCGTCCGGGGCCTCGTCGATCGGGCGAATATGCCGATGCCGAAGGTCTACATCGTCGATACCCCCATGCCCAACGCCTTTGCCACCGGCAGGAACCCCTCCCACGCCGCTGTGGCGGCGACGACCGGGATCATGAGGATCCTCGACCGTGATGAGCTGGAGGCGGTGATGGCCCACGAGCTGTCCCACGTCAGAAACAGGGACACCCTCATCAGCTCCGTCGCCGCCACCATCGCCGGCGTCGTAACCTTCGTCGCCACCATGGCCCAGTGGTCCCTCATATTCGGCGGGAGCGACGACGATGGAGGCAACATCGTCGGCGTCCTGGCCATGGCGATCCTGGCACCGATAGCGGCCATGATCATCCAGATGGCGATATCCCGGTCCCGGGAGTTCGGAGCCGACGCTGGCGGGGCCGAGCTCTCTGGCCATCCCATGGCCCTGGCATCCGCCCTAACCAAGCTTGAGGGGGCCGCAGGGAGGGTCCAGTCCGATGTCAACCCCTCGACGGCCCACATGTTCATCGTCAACCCCCTCAAGGGTAAGAAGCTCGCCTCCCTCTTCTCGACCCATCCCAGCACCGAAGAGAGGATCACGCGCCTCTCGGCGATGCAGTAGCTTCAAAGTCGATCTCTGCCAGGCTCTCTGGCAGAGATCAGCTGGTATTTCGAGGATCAATTGCATCATTAAAGCCAGAGAGAGAAATGACGATTGAGATAATAATTATAATTTTGCTAATAATCGCAAACGGCATCTTCGCCATGTCCGAGATAGCCGTCGTTTCCTCTCGGAAGGCGAGGCTCCAGCAGATGGCCGGAGAGGGAAGTTCGGGGGCCGAGACCGCCCTCGACCTCGCCAACGAGCCAACACCATTTCTCTCGACGATCCAGATCGGCATAACCCTCGTCGGCACCCTGGCAGGAGCCTTTGGAGGCGCCACCATCGCCGAGAACCTCGCCCTCCGGTTCGAGGGGGTGCCGGCCCTGGCTTCTCACAGCCAGCTATTCAGCATCGGGATCGTGGTTGTGGGGATCACTTATATGACCCTCGTCCTCGGAGAGCTGGTCCCAAAGAGGGTGGCCCTCAGCAACCCCGAGAAGATCGCCTCCCTCGTCGCCTCGCCCATGAGCCTCCTCTCCAAGACCGCCTCTCCACTGGTATTTGTGCTGAGCCTCTCGACGAACCTGGCGATGAGGCTCCTTCGCATAACGCCGAGCAATGGACCTCCAGTCACCGAGGAGGAGATAAAGATCCTGATAGACCAGGGGACAGGGGCGGGGGTCTTCGAGGAGGCGGAGAAGGATATGGTGGAGAGGGTCTTTCGCCTCGGGGATCGGAGGGTTGCATCGTTCATGACCCCCAGGTCTAAGATCGTATGGCTGGACGCCGATGATAAACCGGAGACGATCCGGGAGAAGATATCCGGCAGGTCATACTCCCTCTTTCCCGTATGTGAGGGCGATCTGGATAGCGTCGTCGGGGTGGTCCAGGCAAAAGACCTCCTTCTATACGCCGATGGGGTAGAGGAGTTCGACCTCGCGGGAGCCATCCTTCCACCCCTCTTCGTCCCCGAGAGCATGAGGGGCTTGAAGGTCCTGGAACGGTTCAAGGAGACGGGGATTCACCTGGCCATCGTGGTGGACGAGTACGGGGCGGTCCAGGGGGTGGTGGCCCTGACAGACATCCTGGAGGCGATAGTCGGCGACATACCCCACATCGACGAGATGACGGAGCCTCAGATGACAAGGAGGGAAGACGGCTCCTGGCTCATCGACGGCATGATGCCGATAGACGAGTTCAAAGATGCCTTCGAGATAGAGAAGCTCCCCGAGGAGGACGGCGGCCTCTATCAGACCCTCGGCGGCTTTGTTATAATCCACTTTGAGCGGATACCCTCCTCAGGCGACCACTTCGACTGGGGCGACCTCCGGTTCGAGGTGGTGGATATGGACAATAACCGCGTCGATAAGCTCCTGGTAACGCCAAGATCGGATGCTGGGCATGGTTGATCGAATTTTTGGACTTAAATACCTTCGAGCTGGCAGAGGAATAGCTGAAGAAGCTGAAGAAATAGGCCCCCCTCGCCTGAAGTCGGCCTCGTTGATTAAATATTTATTGAACTTGATGGAGAATATATCAGCATGCAATTCTTCCCCACCCTCCGGCCCGGCGGAGGCTCCATCAAGGCCGACGAAGACGCGAACCGCGCCGGTGAGCATTTATGACCGATGTCTGCCTCTCTTTCGAGGTCCACCAGCCTTTGAGGCTCCGAAAAGACTTCTTCTGGGGCGGCTCTCCCATGAGGAAGATCGAGCCCCCCCAGATCTCCGACTTCTACTTCGACGACCCTGAGAACCGGAGGATATTCGACCGCGTCGCCGAGAAGTGCTACCTTCCGACAAACGAGATAATACTCGAGGAGATAAGGCGCCGCCAGGACTCTGAGCGGCCCTTCAAGGCCGCCTACAGCTTCTCAGGGGTCTTTCTCGACCAGTGCGAAAAATACAACCCCGGGGTCCTCGAATCCTTCGCCCGGCTCGTGGATACCGGGATGGTGGAGGTTTTGGAGCAGACCTACCACCACTCCCTCGCCAGCCTCTACGAGGACGGAAAGGAGTTCGCCGAGCAGGTTAAGATGCACCGGGAGAGGGTATGGGACAGCTTTGGCGTCAAGCCCCGGATCTTCGAGAACACGGAGCTCCTCTACGACGACCGGATCGCGAAGGTCGTCGAGGGTATGGGCTACGATGGGATCTATGCCGAAGGGGTGGTTGCCCCTCCAAACCACCTCTATCGGCCCGATGGGTGCGATAGGATCTCTCTTCTCCTCCGGGACTATCAGATCACCGACGACATGGGATTTCGGTTCTCGGCCCGGTGGTGGAACGAGTACCCTCTCACAGCCGTCAAGTACGCCTCCTGGATCGCAGCAAAGCCCGGCGAGGTCGTCAACATATTCTGCGACTACGAGACCTTCGGCGAGCACCAGTGGGCCGACACCGGGATCTTCGAGTTTGTGAAGTTCCTCCCCGGAGAGGTCCTGAAGTGGGATCACCTGAGGTTCGCCACCCCCAGCGAGGTGGTGGAGAATAACCCGCCCATCGAGATCATCAGCGTCCCCAAGACCACCTCCTGGGCAGACATAGAAAGGGACACCAGCTGCTGGCTCGGAAACGCCCTCCAGTGGGCCTGCTACACCTACCACCGGAGGCTTGAGGGGCCGATAAAGGAGAGCGGCGACCAGCTTCTTCTGAACGCCTGGAGGACCCTGGGCCTCTCCGACCACCTCTACTACGCCTTCACCCACGGCGGCGCCCCCGGCGAGGTCCACAACTACTTCAGCCCTTACGGCAGCCCCTACGACGCCGCAATCACCTTCTTCTCTGTCTTATCCGACCTCCACTATCGGGTCAAGTTCTGGGTCGCCGCCGCCTCCGACCCCTTCCTCTTCTCGACCGGGATCGACCAGTTCACCGGGGAGGTCGCCTGGGGCCAAAGAAGCCTGAAAGAGGCTTTTGAGACGGTGGAGATCGATTCCCTCGAATACCACGCCAAGAGAGGAGACCTCTCGGCCTGGGCGAGGGGGAGCCTCTACGACGTCGACCTCGCAGAAAGGCTCGAAGATGCAGAACGGCTCCGGGGCGAGGGGCTGAGAGCGGCTCTTCGCGAGGCGGTGGCTGAAGATGTCAGTAGCGGCAGAAGAGAGGGGACGAAAAGGGGCCAAAGTAAGAAGAGGGGCGGCCCAGAAAGCGGGAGGAATAGGGGATGAGCCTTTATCCGAGTTTTCATCCGAAGAGCTATCAAGAGGGGACAGAGCGTGAATGGCTGACGACGAACGGCCTTGGAGGCTACGCCTCCTCGACGATCCTGGGAGCCAACACCCGATCTTATCACGGCCTCTTGGTGGCGGCTTTGAGCCCACCTACAGGAAGGACCCTCCTCCTCTCATCACTGGACGAGGAGCTGAAGACAGGATCGGGCCGCCGTCATCTCGCCTGCCACCAGTACCCCGGCACGATATATCCAGAGGGTTTCCGCCACCTGAAAGAGTTTCGGCAGGACCCGATCCCGACCTTCCTCTACCGGACCGATGACGGGACCGTCGTCAGTAAGAAGGTTTTCATGGTCGCTGGCGAGAACACCACCGTCGTTCGGTACGAGATCGATGGGTCCTGCCTCTTCAAGGTGGTCCCCCTCGTCAACTTCAGGAGCTTTCACGTCGCCTCTCGCTCCCCGCCGATGGACCAGGAGAGGATGGATTTGGATGGTGGAGGGAGCGGAGTCCGCCTCCTATCAGGGTGCGACTTCTCCATCGTCTCTGACAGGGCCCGCTACGTTAGAGAAGGGCTCTGGTACAACAACCTGGAGTACGAGGTCGAGAGGCGGAGGAGGCTTCTCTGGAGGGAGGACGCCTTCTCCCCAGGCCGGTTCGAGGTCCAGGTCGAAGGCCACCTCACCTTCAGCATCGTCGCATCAGTCGACCGGGAATCCCCAAAGGGCGTCGAGGAGCTGATGAAGAGGGAGGCGGAGAGGATCAGACGTCTTGCCGGAAACAAAAGGCGAGACCCTCGGTTCAGGCTTCTCGCCCTCGGTGCCGACCAGTTCCTGGTCCGGAGGGGCGAAGGAAAGAGCATCATCGCCGGGTACCACTGGTTCAACGACTGGGGGAGAGACGCCATGATCTCCCTTCCGGGACTCCTCCTCACCACCCGCAGGTTCGACGAAGCCCGGGCGGTCCTTGCCACCTTCGCCGGGGCGATGAAAGACGGCCTCCTCCCCAACGACTTCGGGGCCGAAGGATACAACACCATCGACGCAGCCCTCTGGTTCTTCTGGTCAGTCTACAAGTACTGGTCTTATTCCGGAGACGCTGGGCTCGTGGAGGAGCTATTCCCCTCCTTGAGGGCGATCGTCGACCGCTACTCCCAAGAGACGCCGGGGTCCTTCTCCGACGAGGACGGCCTAATCGTCTCAAAGCCCGGCCTCACCTGGATGGACGCGAAGGTGGGGGGCGAGTTCGCGACGCCTCGGGCTGGAAAAGCCTGCGAGATCAACGCCCTCTGGTACAACGCCCTGAAGTCGATGGAGGTCTTCGCCGGGGTGCTCGACCAGGATTGGGACGGCGAGATCGCTGAGAAGGTCGGCGAGAGCTACGGGAAGTTCTGGAACCCCGATAGTGGATGCCTCTTCGATCTGATCGACGAGATCGACCCGGCCATCAGGCCGAACCAGGTTATAGCGGCATCCCTCCCCTTCACCCCCCTCGACGCCGATCAGATCAAGGGGATCGTGGCCGTGGCCACCGAGGAGCTCCTGACGCCCTTCGGCCTGAGAACCCTCTCGCCGAAGGATCCCGCCTACATCGGACGGTACGAGGGCGGACCCGCCGAAAGGGATCGGGCCTACCACCAGGGGACGGTCTGGCCCTGGCTGATGGGGCCCTACACGACCGCCCGCCTGAAGACGGGGCAGAGCTCGAAAAAGGAGAGAGACGAGGCGAGGGAGCTCTTGAGGCCCCTCATGGACCTCGAAGGCCAGATCGGCGTGGGGACGATCTGCGAGGTCTTCGACGGCGACGAGCCCCACCGGCCCGGGGGCTGCATATCTCAGGCCTGGTCCGTCGGAGAGGTGATGAGGGCCTGGTCGGAGGAGGTGATGGGAGGGGCGAGGAGGCTGAAGAGGGGTGGCGTATAGGGGAAGAAGGTTACTCCTCCTCTATCTAGAGTCCCCAGTTCACCCTCTTTCATGGTCCCAAAGGCTCCTCAAATCCCTTCTCGATAGCGCCTACTCGGCAGGCGTAGCTTCAGAAGGCGGGGGCATCATCGTCATCAGCATGTCGAGCCAGGAGGGGGCCGCCATCGCCTCCTCCGGCACCACGATCTCCACCGGCACGTTGTAGTCGGAATATACTACCGTCGAGTCGGATTCGATCTCCATCTCCAAATCGCCCATCTCGTTGACCGGAAGGCCCATCATATCCGCGGTCATGGTCAGATCCATGGAGACGTGGTTTTTCAAGGGCAGGTGGGACTTCTTGGAGATCCAGGTCGTCCACTCCATATCGCTCTCCTCGAAGATCTCGGTCATGTTCATGGCGTAAAACGGCATCGATCCCATCTGCTGGTTGAGGATCATGGTGAAAGTCTCCGTGTCGGGGACCACCTTCACCTTGTAGGCGGCCTCGCCGTTGACCTTCTCAGACCCCGCCAGCTCGATCTGTGAGGCGTTGAGAAGCTCCGCCTGGGTCTTCACCTGGTTCTGCTGGTCCCACATCTCTTCGGGCATCCCGGGCATCCTCGTCCAGTTCCCGTCGACGTTGGTGTACATGGTATCACCCTTCATGTACATCTCCATCTCAGAGACGATCTCCCCCGTCTCCTCAGAGCTGGTGGTGGTGATCATGGTCATCTTCATGGCGCGGGCAGTGACGTTCAGCACCCCGGAGCCCGCCGAACTGGTCTCGAAGGTCATGGTCCGAAGGCTTCTGTTCTTCTCTGAGTTGTTGATCACTTTTATGGTCTGATCCATATCCACAGAGAAGGCGGCGGTCTCGATATCCTCCACCGACTCGATCATCATCGCCTTCAGCTCTTCGGGGCTTGGCTTCTCCTCGACGCAGCCGGAGAAGGCGACGACCATCAAGGCCAATAACAGTAATAGTTTCTTCATGTGCCAAGCCCTCTCTCCGACGCACTATTTTACACTATCGTTCGGCTTATTGGCCGGTTGCCGACCAAAAAAGGAGATCTCATCGCCTGATCAAGCGGGTGTCAGGACCAATATGTGCTTGTTTCCAAGGTAGACCCCGAGTTAGATGCTCATTAGCCGCCTCGAGGCATCGGGCCGCCTGAGAGCGGGGGTTGCCGGAAAGTCCATCATTATGAAATCGGGGTGGAATGCCAGGAGCGAGTAGGCGATATCCGGGTTCAGGCCTGCTATGAACTCGGCGATCCCCTCCACCTCCGCCTCGTCGACGTACCCTGGGGCGAGGAGGGTCGTCTCCGTGAGAAGAGGTGCCTCTCTCGCATCGAAGCTTTGCGATCATCTCGAAGTTCATTGAGGTAGGATGGTCGATTCGGTATTATAATTGGTCTTTACAAGGAAAACAAGCCGGTTAGTAGATCGTTCTAATCGAAAACGTTGACGAAAAACCTCCGAAAGGACGATAACTCGAGGATAATCGAAATCCTCTCCAGATATATTATAAATGACATATTATTAACGCATCTCATCATAACTGCATCTTCATGTATCTGAGGGCTCAGGGACCGGCTCAGGATAATCAAAAGAAACGGCTAGATAGTCGCAAAAAAATGGCTTCAGAGCCCGGCCACCGCCGGGCCTGAAGCTTTCAGTTCACCCTCATGATCTGGAGAAGAGAGCAGACGGGAACTCCGACGATCTCGTCGATACCCTTCTTGTCCAGGAGGACGCCGATGGCGTTCGTCGAGGCGCCGTGGTCGTTTAACTCCTCCACCGCCTCCTCCAGGGTCCTGCCGGAGGTGATGACGTCGTCGACGATGACGCACTCGGCGTCGCAGACGTCAGAGAAGTTGGTGCTGAATGTGCCCCGGAGCTCCGTCTCCCCCTTCTCCTGGGACCACCTCTGCTTGGTGGGGGTGTAGACCGCCAGCTCCGCCCCCAGCTCCTCGGCCACCATGCTGGCGAGGGGAACGCCGCTCAGGGCGATCCCGACCACGACCTCCACGCCGGCGTCGGTGCAGGCGAGGCATTCTTCGATCATGTCAGTGAGGGCGAGGGAGACCTGCCGGAGCCTGAACGAGCTCTTCCCGATGCTGCTCCAGTCGACGGAGACGTCCTTTGGTCCCTGGACCCCCGACTTTTTCTCGCCGTGGGTCAACAGCCACGTCACCGTCTCCCGGGAGATGTTCAGCTCCTCGGCGATCTGTCCCTCCACCAGTCCCTCCGCCTTCAGCTCGGCGGCCTTCTCTATCAAGCTATCTATATTCTTCATTTGTAACCCCCCTTTCTCCTTTTGGCGGGCGTGCCGCAGACTGGACACTCTTCGCCCTCGAAGGGCCGACCGCAGCCGATGCACCTCTGGGTCCGCTTCACGATCTTTCGAATCCGGGGCTGGGCCACCGGCTCGACCTTGATTCCCAGGTGAAGGGCTGCGTTCTGAAGGGCGTAATCGTCGGTGGCGAGGCAGGCGGAAAGCTCCAGGGCCTTGGCCAGAAGCTCCAGGTCGACCTCGGAGAGGACGGCATCGTCCCCCGTCTCTCGGGCTGCCGCCCTCGCCCTCTCCAGCGCATTTGCGGAAGGGACCTCGATCCTCACCCCGGATATCTGGAGCCTCATCCGGGAGCGGATGTCCTTCAGCTCGCCCTCGACGCCGGGGACGGTGACCACCACCCCCTCCAGGGCCTTGCCGTATATGAAGACCGACGAGTCTGCGACGATGAGCGCAACCATCCCGGAACTTTTCGCCTCTATACTACTTGGACTTTGCCTTGGAACCGGGCAGGGTGGCGAAATGGACGGTGCGCCAGACCAAAACGCTATTATGATATGATCTCCCCCAGGGCAGGGAGGATCCCATGGCCAAGAAGAGGAAGAAGTCGAAGAGCGCTCAAAAAGCCGCAGCTTCGGCCACTGAAGAGCCGAAGCCGAAGGATGGGAAGACGACTACTGTTCCGAAGAAGGACGCAAAAGAGCGACGTAAAGCTCGAGCCGACGGCATCGTCATGACCCTTTATCCCGCAGTCCTGGGCGTCATCTTCGGCTTTGCGAGCCTATCGCTCTTCGGGACCGGCGTGGCTGAGGAGGGGTCGGTGGGGTTGACCTACCCCTGGTACTTCGTCATGACCCTGGTCATAGTCTTATCATTTTACATCCAGAAGTTCACCTATCCCTATCTCAAGATCAACGTCGAGGAGTTCAAGACCAAGGACTGGTTCTACGTAGAGTTCATAGCCGTCGACCTGTGGCTCGTCGCATGGACCCTCCTCCTCAACTAGACCTGGTGGGCCGATGAGGATCGCTGTAATCAATCGGGATCGGTGTCAGCCTCGAAAGTGCGCCAAGGAGTGCGAGTACTTCTGTCCGCCGGTGAGGACCGGGGATGAGACGATCACCTTCGTCGACGGAAAGCCGGTGATCACCGAGAACCTCTGCGTTGGTTGCGGGATCTGCGTCAGGAAGTGCCCCTTCGGGGCGATTCACATCATAAACCTCCCAGACGAGCTGGAGAACCCCACCCATCGCTACGGCGAGAACGGCTTCGCCCTCTACGGACTGCCCGTCCCCACCGAGGGCCGAGTGACGGGCCTGTTGGGGCCGAACGGGATCGGAAAGAGCACCGCCGTCGCCATCCTCTCGGGGCTTCTGGCCCCGAACCTCGGAAGGGGAGCCTCCTGGAGAGAGGTGATAGAAAGCTACTCAGGCTCCGCCCTGGGCGACTACCTGAGACGGGTGGTCGAGAAAGGGGTGAAGACCGCCTACAAGCCCCAGTACGTCGACCGGATACCGAAGAGCTTCTCTGGCACCGTCAGCGGCCTCCTTGAAAAGACCGACGAGCGCGGCGCCCTTGCGGACCTGGTCGAGAAGATGAACCTCTCTCCTCTGATGGACCGGGAGATATCGAGCCTTTCCGGCGGGGAGCTTCAGAGGGTGGCGATAGTTGCCTGCGCCGCAAGAGACGCCGACGTCTACTTCTTCGACGAGATCAGCCCGTACCTGGACATCTACCAGAGGATCAACGCCGCCTCGGCGATCAGGGAGCTTGGCGAAACGAAGTCGGTGATGGTGGTGGAGCACGACCTCGCCCTACTCGACCTATTGGCAGAGAACGTCCACCTCGTCTACGGGACGCCGGGAGCCTACGGCGTCATAACCCGGCCGAAGGGGGTGAGGGTCGGGATCAACCAGTACATAAAGGGCTACTTCTCCGAGGAGAACATCCGGGTCCGGTCGGAGCCGATCGTCTTCGAGGTCCACGCTCCTCGGGCCGAAAAGGACGTTCCGCTGCTGGTCGAGTACGACACTTTCACAAAAAAATACTCCCAGTTCGTCCTGGAGGCGGAGCGGGGCGAGATTCGGAGGGGCGAGGTGGTGGGGATTCTGGGGCCGAACGGTATCGGCAAGAGCACCTACATCAAAATGCTGGCGGGGGTCGAGTTGCCCACAAAGGGCAACCTCGACCTGAAGCTCAAGGTATCCTACAAGCCCCAGTACCTGAAGGCCGAGAGCGACCTCCCGGTCCAGGGATTTCTCCGAAAGATCACTCAGGAGTTCGACTCCAGCTACTACCAGTCGGAGTTCGTAAAGCCGATGGGCATCGAGAAGCTTCTGGACCAGACGATGGACGAGCTCTCGGGCGGCGAGCTTCAGAGGGTGGCGATAGTCGGCTGTTTAAGTCGGGATGCCGATCTGTACCTTCTCGACGAGCCCTCGGCACATCTTGACGTCGAGCAGAGGATGATGGCCGCAAAAGTGATGAGGAGGTTTGCCGAGAGCACTGAGCGGTCGGTCCTGGTGGTGGACCACGACATTTACCTCATCGACCTCCTCAGCGAGAAGCTGATGGTCTTCGAGGGGGAGGCAGGGAAACGCGGCGTCGCCCATCCCCCCGTCAAGATGAGGGAGGGGATGAACCTATTCTTGAGGAGCATCGGGATCACCTTCAGAAGGGACGAGGATACCCGCCGGCCCAGGGTGAACAAGCCGGGGTCGAGGCTCGACCGGTCCCAGAGGGAGTCGGGCGAGTACTACTATTATGCCGACGACATCGCCTGAGAACGGCTTCCTCACCGTCTATTCTTCTTCATCTTCTTCTTTCCATTTTCCTCGTCGTTCTCTTCCTCCTCGAAATATCCATTCACCATTCTCCATTATCCTTTTTCAAGCCGAGTTCGATTTGCCTCCTAAGGTAAGCTGAGCCGGGTTTTCCCCCTTCTGAAAAGAGATCTTGCCCCGATTTTCAGGATAAACCGTCAATTACATATCTTGCGGATTTCAAAGCCCCAAACCTCAGGAGATTTCAAGATGGAAAAGGCAAAAGCCGACGATACGGTGAAAGTTCATTATACCGGCAAGTTCGAGGACGGGACGGTCTTCGACAGCTCAGAAGGCAGAGACCCCCTGGAGTTTACCCTCGGAAAGGGGATGGTGATCCCCGGCTTTGAGGCGGCGGCGATGGGGATGAGCCCCGGCGAGACAAAGACGGTCAACATCCCCGCCGAGGAGGCCTACGGTCCCCGCCGCGAGGATATGGTGATGGAGGTCGCCCGGGCCAGCATGCCGCCGGAGATCCAGCCGGAGGTGGGACAGGTCCTCCAGATCGGCCAGTCCCAGGACCAGATGCTCCAGGTGATGGTGACCCAGGTGACTGAGGAGTCGGTGGTCCTCGACGCAAACCACCCCCTGGCGGGGATGGATCTCGTCTTCGAGATCGAGCTCTTGGAGATCGCCGAGGACGGCTCGGCGTAGGCGGCGGAGCTGGGCGATATCCGGGGCTGGGGCCGTCGCCTCCCTCTCTCACTCTAACACTCTCGCACCAAACCTCACCAATCGAAGCTATCAGCTCGAAATTCGCAAGGCTTTTCTCGATAAAGGTCTTTAAATCACGAAGGATAAGGATACCGATACGGATTCGGATAGGGATTCAGATACGGAGAGGCGGTACATGAAGCAGGCAAAAGAGGGGGACACGGTGAGCCTCCACTACAAGGGCACCTTCGAGGATGGGACGGTCTTCGACTCCTCCGACACCCACGGGGCGCTGAAGTTCACCATCGGCAAAGGCATGGTCATCCCAGGCTTTGATGAGGCGGTTTTGGGGATGAAGCTCGGGGAGACGAAGACGGTCACCATACCCCCAGAGAAGGGGTACGGTTCCCACCGGGACGATCTTTTGATCAAGATCAACAAAGCAGAGCTTCCCCCGGACCTGAACCCCGTCGTCGGCCAGAGGCTCGAGTTCTCCAAGGACAAGCAGAGGCTCCAGTTCACCGTGGCCGAGGTGACGGACGATGCGGTCACCTTCGACGCGAACCACCCCCTGGCGGGGAAGACCCTCATCTTCGAGCTCCTCCTCCTGGAGATCGAGGGAGAGGGCGAGGGCGAGTGAAACGCGGCGGGCGCTGGTGAGGGGCCGCGGGCGGAGCTTTCGGCCTCGGCCCGGATGACGTCGGAGGAAACATGGACGGCAAGAATAGAAAGGACATAAAGCCGGGGCTAAAAGTAGAGATCGTCCTCAAGAAGGACCAGAGGACGGGAAAGAGGACGGAAGGGGTGGTGAAGGAGATCCTCACCAACTCCTCTTTCCACCCCCACGGGATCAAGGTCCGGCTCACCGACGGGCAGGTGGGCCGGGTGGCGAGGATCGTGGGGTAAGGGTCAGTTTCCCGCCACCCTCCAGAAGTTCGAAAATTAGAGAGATATTTCTATAATTCGAAGATAGCTCCGGTGTGAAAATGATACTCAATGAGATAATCCATGAGAAGATAAGGGACGCCTACGAATGGATGAAAAGAGAAGGGAGGTTGCCATCTGAAGCCCAACCGAAGATGAGCGACGATCTTGATTATCTGCGCTTTCATCTGATCAAATTATTGCAAGATCCGCCGCAAGAAAATAAAAAAGATTCCTATATCAATCGATTTGAAGCCATAGCCAAAGAACTGGGGATCACCCGCCATGCACTGATGGCCACGTTGGACGAGATGAATGGGCGGCCCCACCGCTACTGGCGCATTGGAACGACTGGCGGCTACAAAGGGAAAGGGGAAAGTGTCTGGGACTATATGAGAAATGGTAACTATGTAGCCATAGGATGGGTGGAGCTTGGTGACCTTTCCGATATTACCCCCAACGAAGCAGGCAAAGAAGAAGTTCGAGATAGATTGGACGATGTGGGGTACGATTCTACCGACGCAAACGTTTATCCACCCTTCAAGTTTGCCACTGAGATTCGAGAAGGCGACTTAATATTGGCATCAAGAAGTCTAACGGCCCTTGGTCTGGGAAGGGTCATCGGAGGTTACTATTACAAAAATGATGATGATGATAGCCCGTGGCCCCATCGCCTTCCTGTAGAATGGATCTCTCTTGAAGAATGGACCCTTCCGAGAGGCAATACGCTGCAACCTACATTATATGAGATTAAAAATGTGGAAAATCTTCTCGAAATTGAGAGACGAATAAGCGATGCCCTTTCACCACCCCATCCAAAACTTCGTAGTAAAATTATTGATCGTATCCGATCCATCCTCGAACGGAAGGGCCAGGTGATCCTTTACGGGCCGCCAGGCACCGGCAAAACCTATTGGGCGGAAAAAGCAGCCCTTGAGCTTGCAGCCCAATCGAATTTCCAGAGGGGATTCGACCAGCTATCCGATGATCAGAGATCGCTCGTAACCGGCGACGGCGAAAGCTTCGGCGCAGTGAGAACCTGCTGCTTTCATCCCGCCTACGGATATGAGGACTTCATTGAGGGGTACAGGCCAGAGCAGGCCGACGGCCAGATGATATTCTCCCTACGAGACGGAGTCTTCAAGAGGCTCTGCAAAGACGCCCTGAAAGAGCCGGAGACGAGCTTCTACTTGATAATAGACGAGATAAACAGGGGAGATATTCCGCGAATCTTCGGCGAGCTGATGACGATAATCGAAAAGGACAAGCGCGGAAAGTCCATCACTCTCCCGACAAGCGGGGAGCAGTTCAAGGTCCCGAGCAACGTTTTCATTATCGGGACGATGAACACTGCTGATCGGTCCATCGCTCTGCTCGACGCCGCTCTGAGGCGGCGCTTTGGCTTCATCGAGCTAATGCCCGATCCTTCAGTTTTGGGCGATGCGGCTGTTAGTGGCATCAACCTTGGAAGATGGCTTGAAGCCCTAAACTTGAGGATCTGCGAACACGTCGGGAAAGACGCCCGAAATCTCCAGATCGGCCACTCTTACCTCCTCAAGGAAGACGGCACGCCCATCGCTGACTTTTCTGAGTTTGAAAAGGCCCTTCACGAAGAGATAATACCGCTTCTGGAGGAGTACTGTTACGAAGATTACAATACCCTTGAGAAGATTCTCGGGTCGGGTATTGTGGACGCAAATGATCAGAAGATTCGCCACGAACTCTTCAAGCTACCAGACGATGAAGAACTCCTCCAGGTGATAAGGATGATGTCGAATGAAACTTCTGAAGAATAGGAGATGTTGCAGATGAACGAAATTCAAGAGCCTGAAGAAGAAGAAGCGCGAAAGAAAGAAGCAAAAAAATGGTTGAGGAAAGGTTATTCATTTGAGAGAAAGGAAGAGTATAAGAATGCTATAGAGAGCTACGATAAGGCTTTGGAGATCAACCCAGATTATGCCGATGCTTGGGGCGCTAAAGGCTGGTCACTATATGAAATGGATGAGGCTGATGAAGCTATAAATTGCTATGATAAAGCTATCGAGATAAAACCAAAAACTCCACGTTTCTGGAATAATAAAGGGGTAGCTTTAGAGAGTATGGAAAAATCCGATGAAGCTTTTCGATGTTACGAAAAGGCCATTGAAATCAGATCAAATTATGCGGTTGCATGGTGCAACAAAGGGGATTTGCTGAGTGATCTGGGCAAACATGATGAGGCAATTGAATGTTACGAACGGGCTATTCAAACAAGGCCGAAATTTGAATATGCCTGGAATCTGAAAGGATGGACGCTACTTGAGCTATATAAATATGAAGAAGCTTTGAACTGCTTTAACAAAGCTATTGAGCTAGATCGCAAAAATGAAGATTCCTGGATTGGCAAAGGAAGCGCTCTTTATTATTTGAATCGAACAGAAGAATCGATTAAATGCTATAATAAAGCGATCGATATAAGTCCTGATTCATTTGCGTGGTTCACTAAAGGCAATCTTCTTCTTGAATTAGAAAAATACGATGAATCTCTTAAGTGTTATGAAAAATATATTGGAACAAATCCAGACGATGGAGATGTGTGGTTCAACAAAGGTGTTAGTCTCTATTATCTGGATAGAAAAGACGAAGCACTCAAATGTTACGATAAGGCAATTGACCTATCCCCAGAATGCTCAGATGTTTGGGGCAGTAAAGGGGAAGTTCTCTTAGACATGGAAAAATACGACGAGGCGCTCAAATGCTGTAATCGGTCCATTGATATTGACCCAAAAAATGCCTTCGCTTGGAAGATCAAAGGTAAAGCTTTGCAGGCGCTTGGACGGAACGCCGAAGCCGAAGAGGCTTTTGCTAGAGCCCGTGAGCTGGAGGGAGACCAAAAACCTGAGATTGATCTAGAACCTGATTCTTTGCCCGAAATCGTCAAAGACATTCAGTCGGTCCTGGAGAGAAAGGGCCAGGTGATCCTCTACGGCCCGCCAGGAACCGGGAAGACCTACTGGGCCGAGAGGGCTGCCCGAGAGATGGCATCTCTCGACCGCTATGGAAAGTCCTTCGACCGGCTTTCTGAGAAGCAGAAAGGCGCGCTAATCGACGGAGGCGACGACTCCGGCGCCGTGCGGATCTGCTGCTTCCACCCGGCCTACGGATACGAGGACTTCCTCGAAGGCTACCGGCCAGAGGAGGCGGACGGAAAGATGAGCTTCGTCCTCCGGGACGGGATCTTCAAGAAGCTATGCAAAGACGCCCTCTCGAATCCTGGGGCCAAATTCTACCTGATCATCGACGAGATCAACCGGGGCGACATTCCCCGGATATTCGGCGAGCTGATGACGATCCTCGAAAAGAACAAGCGAAGAAAGCCGATAATTCTTCCCGTCTCCGGAGAGCAGATGCGGGTCCCCGAGAACGTCCGCGTCATCGGGACGATGAACACCGCCGATCGGTCCATCGCCCTCCTCGATACCGCCCTTCGCCGCCGCTTCGGCTTCATCGAGGTGATGCCGGACGCGTCGGTCCTCGGCGATTCCGTCGTCGGCGGGGTCCATCTCGGCGAATGGCTCTCCGGCCTAAACCGCCGCATCTGCGAGAGCGTCGGGCGCGACGCCCGAAACCGCCAGATCGGCCACTCTTACCTGATGGAGGACGGAAAACCGATATCGAACCCGTCGAGCTTCTTCCGCATCGTCCAAGATGAGATCATTCCCCTCCTGTAGGAGTACTGCTACGAGGAGTACTCGACCCTTGAGAAGATCCTAAGCGGGGAGGTCGTAGACGTCCAGAAACAGATGATCAGATGCGAGATCTTCGAAGGTTCGACGGATGGCGAGTTCGTTTCGGCCATGTCGAAGATCTCGAAGGACGGGTCTCCGCTTTGTCATTCAGTGATCTCGGAATCATCAGAGCCGGAGGACGGCGTGAGCGATTCAGAGGAGGCCCCAGAAGAGGAGCGAACTGATGACTGAAGATCCGATCTCAGTTTACCTTTCAGAGTGGGAGAGCCGAGGTCCGGAGTCAGAAAGATGTCTGGAGGGCGTTTTCCTCAGGGATGATCCATCTATTCGGAAAACAGCTCAGTGCCTATCGGAAAAAGGAATGCTGGAGATTTCTGAGCTTCGAAAGGGCATCTTGATCAAATCAAACTCATACGTCGGAAGGGTCAAGCTCGGCGACCTTCAGATCACCATCCGCCCGAAGATCGAGGACGCCCCCTTCCTCCAGCTCCTGAGGTACGCCTACGGCCTTCGAGACCTCCGGCTCTTCGGCCCGACAGATTATCCCCCCGAGTCCCGGACTTTCCAGGACCTTCTCGTCCACCAGCTAGCGGCAGAGGCGAACGAGCTGATCTTGCGGGGGCTTCACCGAAATTACGTCCGCCTTGACGAGACCCTCTCCAGCCCTCGGGGCAGGATCAACATAAAGAGGATAGCAAGAGAGGGCGGAATCGCCCAGGCCGCCCTACCCTGCACCCACTATCCGAGGCTCGAAGACTGCCTCATAAACCAGGTCCTCCTGGAAGGCCTCCGCCTCGGCGCAAGGCTCACGGACGACCTAATTCTGCGGTCCAACCTCCGCCGTCTCGCCGGGCTGATGCAGGATGGAATCTCTCCGGTTAGATTGGATCAGGAGACGATGACCCGACTGGGCCGCCAGATGACGAGGCAGACGGCTGCCTATAGGCCTTCGATCTCGATCATCGAGATCCTCCTCGCCGCCCAGGGTCTCTCCCTGGATGACGGCGAGCGGGAGCTTGCCCTTCCCGGCTTCCTCTTCGACATGAACCGATTCTTCCAGGCCCTTTTATCCCGATTTCTCCGGGAGAACCTGGCCGGGTACTCGGTCCTGGACGAATGCCGCCTCCGGGGGATGATCTCCTACCTTCCGGGCAGAAATCCCCATAATCGGCGGGCTCCGGACCCCCGTCCGGATTACGTGATCATGAGAGGGCAGGAGGTCGTCTCCATCCTCGACGCCAAGTATCGGGACCTATGGGAGAACTCGCTCCCTCGGGAGATGCTCTATCAGCTCGCCATCTACGCCCTCAGCCGGGGGCCGGGCGGAAAGGCTGCGATCCTCTACCCGACGACCGCTCCGGAGGCGGAGGAGGCGGAGATCGAGGTGAGAGATCCGGTCGCCGACGGAGGCGGGAAGGCCCGGGTGGTCCTCCGCCCGGTGGATTTATATAAACTCGCGAATTTAATCTCCGACGGTCGGTCACAGGTCCTTCGAGAGCGGGTGGAGTACGCCCGGCGGCTCGCCTTCGGAGATTGAGGCGGCGAAATCCGCGTTCCATCGTCTGTCGGATTTTCTTGACGATGCGCATCTTGGGGATCGGGAGGGAAGGGCAGGAATTAGGTCGGAGCTCCGAAGTATAACCCAGAACCTCGAAGAAGAGAATTAAAGCGGATCTGGCCAGTGAGCTCCGGTTCAGGTTCATTTCGACTCGCTTCAGAAGAGGCCGATCTTCGCCTTTATCGCGGCGATGTCTCTTTCCATCCTCTCCATCCGCTCGGCGTGGATGGTGCCCAGGTCCTCCCTCAATCCGCGCACCTGGTCGACAGTTTCATCTTGCTTTTCGACCATTCTATCCATCTTCTCGTCCATCCTCGCCATCCTCCCGTCCATGCTGACGAGGATGGGGATCGCTTTATTCATCTGCTCGACGGTGTTCAAGATCGTCGCCTCCTGGAAGGTCATCACCCTCCCCTTGAAATCTTCAATTCTGACCTCGGACACCTGGGCGTGCTCCGGACGACGGGTGGATATAAACTCTTTGAAATTTGATATCGTGGTTTCGTCGGCCTCGGCGAGGACAACCACCGTATCATTTGATACGTTTAGGGCTGTAAACCTCTCAATCCCCTGAGCGACGGCCTCGTGCATCAGGAATACCCGGTAACCTACCCCCTGTACCAGTGAACCTGTAATCTCGGCCTTTATCTTCATTTGCGATCAGCATTTTACAGTGCACCAATATTATTTGATTATTTGGTTACAGACCACCAAGGCAGGATCAACATAAAGAGGATAGCACGAAACGGGGATCGCCCAGGCCGCCCTCCCCTGCACTCACTACCCGAGGCTCGAAGACCGCCTCATAAACCAGGTACTCCTGGAAGGACTTCCTGGAAGGACTCCGCCTTGGAGCGAGGCTCACCGACGACGTAATTCTGCGGTCCGATCTCAGCCGTCTTGCGGGGCTGATGCAGGACGGGGGCTCGCCCGGTGAGATTGGACCAAGAGACGATGATCCGGCTGGGCCGCCTGATGACGAGGCAGACGGCTGCCTATAGGCCTTCGATATCGATCATCGAGATCCTCCTCGCCGCCCAGGGTCTCTCCCTGGATGACGGCCAGCAGGGGCTGGTCCTTCCCGGCTTCCTCTTCGACATGGACCGGTTCTTCCAGGCGCTCTTATCCCGGTTTCTCCGAGAGAACCTGGCCGGATACTCGGTCCTTGACGAATGCCGCCTCCGGGGGATGATCTCCTACTTTCCGGGCAAAAATCCCCGCGATCGGCGGGCTCCGGACCCCCGCCCGGACTACGTGATTCAGAGGGAGCAGGAGGTCGTCTCCATCCTCGACGCCAAGCGCAGGGACCTCTGGGAGAACTCGCTCCCCCGGGAGATGCTCTATCAGCTCGCCATCCGCGCCCTGAGTCGGGGGCCGGGCGGAAGTTCTGCGATCCTCTATCCTACGACAGCTCCCGAGGCGGAGGAGGCGGAGATCGAGGTGAAAGATCCGGTCGGCGGCGGCGGGAGGGTCCGGGTGGCCCTCCGCCCAGTAGATTTATATAAACTAGAAAATTTAATCTTCGACGGTCGGGCTCAGGCCCTTCGGGATCGAGGGGAGTACGCCCGGCGGCTCGCCTTCGGGGATTGAGGCTGCGAAATCCGCACTCTTCCGGTCCACTACTTTTCTTGACGGCAGCGTCCCGAGGGTCGAGTCCGCCTCGCCATCGGGCGATCGCCTCCCGGCCGAGGATGGGGCCGCCGATCGGGAAAGAAGCCTCGCTGGAGACGGTGATGGATGATCCAATTCCATCTTGCCGCTACAGATGAAAATCACTAAATTTGAAGCCCGCTTAAATCCCCTCAATGACCTCCGCCAGACCCTCCGACATCCGTCCTCTCAGCCCCGAAGAGCGGGAGCGGCTCCTCTCCGCCCTCCGATCTGAGGGCGACAGAATAATGCTCCGCCTACTTTTGGAGACGGGCCGCCCCCTCGACGACCTCCGGGGGGCGAGGGTCTCCGACCTCGACCGCGATCGGTCCGTCCTCCGGCTGAAAAGAGAAGACCTTGAGGAAGGCGAAGAAGAGGTCTATGAGATCACCCTCTCGCCGGAGCTTTCGGCGGCGGTTGGAGATTACCTCGAAAGAAACCCCGGCAAAACCCGCATCTTCGAGGGGAGGTGCGGGCGGCCCGTCGGCCCGAAGTGGGTCCGGTGCACCCTCCTCCCTGCGGCCATCAGGAGCGGCCTTCAAGACCCCCGGCCTGAGAGGGACAGGCCCGGCTGAAGCGTCTCACCTGGCGGGCTCTCGGCAGCTGATGAGGGCGAGAAGGCCGCCCACGAGGGCGAGGAGCGACCCCAGGAGGATCGCGGCCTCGTCCAGGTGGAAGATGAGAAAGATGCAGCTCAAAATCCCCAGGACCGGCAGGACGGGAACCCATCCTACCCTCAGGGGAACCCGAAAGGGGCGGTGACGGTCGGGGTCCTTGTGTCTCAGATAGATCAGGGAGGCGTTGATGACGACGAAGGTCGCAAAGAGGATGAAGTCGTTGGCGCTGGCGGCGAAGGCTATGTCGCCGGAGAAGACGAAGACCATCGACAGCAGCATGACGACCAGGATCGCGACCCAGGGAGTCCTCCTTTTCGGATGGACCCTCGCGAGAAGGGCGGGCATCGAAGACGACTCGGCCATCCCGAAGGCGATCCTGGACGACGCAAGAAGCATCAGAAGGACGGTGTTGGCGGTGGCGAATAGAGCTATCGCCGAGATGACCACGAAGGCGTCGGACCCCAGGGCCTGGGCCGCCACCTCGGAGAAGGGGGCCTGGGAGGCGGCGAGAGTCTCCCAGGAGACGACGGAGACGACGCTCACCGCCACCAGCATGTAGAGGATGATGGTGACGGCGAGGGCCAGAATCAGGGCCAAAGGCACGTTCCTCTCCGGCTCTCTTGTCTCCTCCGAGAGCTTCACCATCTCCTCAAAGCCCATGTAGGCGAAGAAGATCAGGGCCGCCGCCTCGAAGACACCGGAAAAGCCGTAAGGCATCTCGAAGTAGTCTACGCTCCCCAGGTGAGGCAGTCCGATGTAGATCACCATCAAAAGGCCCGCCGTCTCGATGAGGGTGAAGACGATGGCAAACCAGGCCGAGATCTTGATCCCCCAGAGGAGGACGATGGAGAGGACGAGGAGGAGGAGAAGGGCCGATGGAAGGACGGGAAAGCCGGTCAGGGCGAGGAAGTAGCCGCCGAAGCCGAGGGCCACGGTCGACGCCCCTATGACCCCGCTGAAGATGATCAGCCACCCCACGACGAAGGCGAGCCTCTTGCCGAAGGCGCGGTTGGTGTACTCGTACTCTGCGCTGGCCCTCGGAAAGATCGACGAGAGCTCGGCGTAGCTGAGGCCGGTGAAGACGGCGATGAGGGCCGCGATGGCGAAGGCGAGCCAGACCGAGTTTCCGGCAAGCCCCGCGGCCTTTCCGATGAGGGCGTAGATCCCGGCCCCCAGGATTATCCCGATGCCGGAGAGGGTCACCTCGAAGAGTCCCAGCTCGCGCTTCAGATCCGTCTTCTCCTCCATGATATCTGGCCATGATGATGGCGGTCTCGTGAAAAGAGTTTCGGTAAAAGGTTGGAAGCAAAACCGAGGGAGGTTGGATCCGGGGCCATTCTTTTATATATATCCAGGAGACTGGAATGGACCTGAGCCTATGAGTGCGAGGATAGCTATCCATACCCTGGGTTTGCTGATGATCATTCTCGGGGCCTTGATGCTGGTTCCTGCGGCCGTCTCGGTCATTTACGCAGAGCCCTCGGGGGTGGCGGCGTTCCTTTTATCCTCCATGCTGACACTGGCCGCTGGCTATGCGATGAGGCGTCTAGGCTGCAGTGGGGATGTCGAGCATAGCGACGCCTTCCTGATCGTCACATTAGGCTGGCTTCTGGCAGCCGTCTTTGGGGCCCTTCCCTTCGTTCTTCTCGGCATGGGCTTCGTAGACTCCCTCTTCGAGTCGATGTCCGGGTTTACCACGACGGGTGCGACGATCCTCACCGACTACGACTCTAAAGGTTACTGGATAGTAAATCCCGACGCTGCGAGCGTATGCGTGGCATCGGGTGTTATCGATGCCCTGAGCCGCCTCTTTGCTGGAGATTCTGCTACAATCGCCGCACTCATCGATGGCGAGATCGGAGACAGGACCTACTTGGGCCTCCTCTTCTGGAGGTCTTTCACCCAGTTCCTCGGCGGCCTTGGAATAATCCTGCTATTCATTGCGATCCTTCCCCAATTGGGCGTTGCCGGAAGGCAGCTATATTATGTGGACTCGTCTAGACTCACAAAAGAGACCATCACCCCCAGGGTTAAGGATACTGCGAGAATATACTGGGGCATTTACCTCCTGATGGTGGGGCTGGAGACTTTCATGCTCTCATTGGCGGGGATGCCCGTCTACGATTCTCTCCTGACCGCCTTTACGACGATAGCGACCGGCGGCTTTTCTCCCCAGGCCTCGGGGATCGTCGCCTACTCCAGCCTTCCGATCGAGGCTATAGCCATGCTCTTTATGCTTCTTGGAGCGACGAGCTTCAACCTCCACTACAACTTTCTCTATAGAGGCTCGCTTTCGGCTTATGCGAGGGATTCAGAGTTCAGGTTCTTTCTCTACATACTTGCGTCGTCAATCGTTCTGATCCTTGTGGCCGGAGGGATAGAGGGAGACGTTCTCCACAGGCTGAGGATCGTGAGCTTCCAGGTCGTCTCCACGATGACGACCACCGGATTTACAAACAACTTCAGCTACGATACGTGGCCCGTCGCATCTGGTATGGTCCTTCTGGTTCTGATGCTGGTGGGCGGTTGCGTCGGCTCAACGGGCGGGGCGATAAAGGTTGCACGCATACTTCTGATCTTAAAGTACGGCAAAAGAGAGCTCATCGAGATGATTCACCCCAGGGCGGTAAAGCCGATAAAGATGACTAAGGCCACCATTCAGGAAGATATCATCCGCTCGATACTCTTCTTCGCCCTTCTCTATCTGATCGTCTTTTTCTGTGCATCTCTGGCTATGGCGCTGACGGAGTCGGGAAATCCAGGATTTGATCTGATCTCGGCGGTTTCGGCGGTTGCAACCTGCATGGGAGGAGTCGGCCCTGGACTTGGCGAAGTCGCCTTTGACTTCAGCCATGTCACCCCAGTCGGCAAGGTTATCGGGGTGATCTGCATGTACGTCGGAAGAATGGAGATTCTTCCGGTGCTGGTACTCTTCTTACCAGGTTTCTGGGATAAGTAGCTGCTGGATCGGCTTTTCGACAAAGTCTTGGAGAAAGCCTGATCACCGAGATCGACTGGAAAAACTAAAAACATTATAGATCTCTAGGATAGTAGATGAAATTCAAGCTAGTACTTCACAACCTGGGGTCGTTGGCGATCATCCTGGGCGTTCTGATGCTGATCCCAGCCTTCGTATCCGTCGTCTACAGGGAACCCTCGGGTCTGGTCGCCTTTTCTCTGACGTATCTTTTGGCCGTAACCTTTGGCCTGGCCATGAGGCGGATCGGCGTCGGGGAGGAGATGGGCCACAGGGAAGCCTTCGCCACCGTGGCCTTTGCATGGATCCTGGCGGCATCCCTCGGCGCCCTCCCCTACCTCCTCCTCGGCATCGGCCCCGTCGACGCCCTTTTTGAGTCGATGTCGGGTTTCACCACCGCAGGGGCGACGATCCTGACGGATTCTGCCGCGGGCGGCTACTGGGTCCTGAGCGAGGCGCAGCTCGGCTCAAGCCCGGCCCGTCTCTTCGTCGATGAGTTCTCCGGCCTTGCCGTCATCTCTCCCGCCAGCGAGGAGACGATCCTCGGCCTCCTATTCTGGAGGTCTTTCACTCAGTTTCTGGGTGGTATGGGGATAATACTGCTATTCATAGCGATACTTCCTCACCTGGGGGTGGCGGGACGTGAACTCTATTCGGTGGAGGGGCTCGGCCTCACCAAGGAGGCACTAACGCCACGGGTGAAGAACACAGCCAAGATCTTCTGGAGGATATACCTGGGCCTGGTGGGGCTGGAGGCCCTTGCTCTGGTGGCCTTGGGTCTACCTCTATACGATGCCGTCTGCACAGCTTTCACAAGCCTGGCCACGGGCGGCTTCTCCCCTCGGGCCGATAGCATCGCCGCCTATGATAGCCCCCTCGTCGACGCCGTAGTCTGCGTATTTCTTCTGATCGGCGGGACGAGCTTTCTCCTCCACTACCGGATCCTCTTGAAGAGGGAGATCTCGGCCCCTCTGAGAGATACTGAGTTTAAATTTTATATATTTATACTATTATTATCTATATTCATCCTCATGATCTGGGGTGGCATAGACGGGGACCTTTCGACGAAGTTCAGGTACTCGGCCTTCCAGGCCGCCTCCATCATGACCACTACCGGTTACGTGAACAACTTCAGCTACGACTCCTGGTCTCTGGCCGCAAAGCTCGCCCTGATAATCCTGATGCTGATCGGTGGGAGCACAGGATCGACGGGAGGCGGGATAAAGGTGGGAAGGATTCTGATAATCCTGAAGCACTTCCATAAAGAGCTGCTGCGAGTTCTACATCCTCATGCAGTGACCTCTGTGAACGTTGGCGAGATCGTCGTCCCCGAACATATACTTAGATCAGTCCAGGTTTATACTCTCCTCTATCTGATGATCTTTATTGGCGGGTCCCTGGTCTTTGCCATCACAGAATCGGGGAACCCGAGCTTCGACGCCATATCAGCCATATCCGCCTCGGCCTGCACCCTCAGCGTCATAGGCCCGGGCTACGGGGTCGTGGCGGTCGACTTCGGCCAGATCACCCCGGCGGGGCGAGTTTTTGGGACGTTTCTGATGTACTTGGGACGGTTGGAGATAATCACTGTTCTGGTCTTCCTGGTGCCTGACCTATGGAAGAGATGACTGGTATGGAAGTATGGAAGAGGTGACTTGAGGTTTGACCAGAAGCGATAGCATAAAATCTGGGAATTTCCGAGAGACCGTCGAGTTCTACCTCATCGACTGCAGAACGCTCCTCGGCAGATCCATCGACATCACGATAATCTTATTGAACCTCCTCGTCTGCGCCATCTTCGTCATCGAAACCTACGACATATCCGAGGCGGCGAGGGCCTTCCTCTGGAGGATCGAGCTCTTCGTCGTCGCCCTCTTCATCCTCGAATATTTTGCCCGCCTCTACGGAGCGCCGAATAGGAAAAGGCAGCTTTTTGACCGATACAGCCTCATCGACCTTCTGGCGATCTTGCCAACGTTATTTCAAGCGGTATTCCCAATCTTCGGCCTCTCCCTCAACATCTCCTTCGTCAAGATGATCCGGGTCTTCAAGGTCTTCAGGATCTTTCGGTTCCTCCGATTCCTCACCGACCCCAACTTCTTCTTCGGGAGCGTATCCCTGGAGGTTCTGAAGGTGGTGAGGCTGGTGACGACGATCCTGATCATCTTCTTTGTCGGCTCGGGGATCTTTTACTACGTCGAGAGCCCCCCAAACGACGGGGTCAGAAACTTCGGTGACGCCTTCTATTTCACGGTGGTGGCCCTCAGCACCGTCGGCTTCGGCGACATCACCCCCGTCACCGAGGCCGGAAAATTGATCACGGTGATGATGATAATCTCGGGGATCATCCTCATACCCTGGCAGGCGAGCCAGATCGTCAAGGAGTGGATATTGATATCAAAGAAGACGAACGTTCTCTGTCCCCAGTGCGGCCTCATCGAGCACGATATCGACGCCGACTACTGCAAACGGTGCGGCCATTACCTCTACCATGAGGAGATCCCGGAGAAGAAGAAGAAGGGAGAGGGGGACAGGTCCCCCTGACCTGATGAGACTTCTGCCCGTCAGCCCTCAAGCGAGCAGCCCTCATCGCATACGGAGACGAAATCCCAGTCTGGAGGCTGCCATCCCTCAGGCCTCGTCTCACCCTCAAACTCGCCGACCTCGACGACGGCGCTCGCGGTGACGGGTTGCACCACCGGGCCGTCGACGGATCTCGCCTCCACCTCGACGCTGTTGACGAACCTTCCCGACCAAAGGACTTCGGCCAAATAGTCGATCGTCACCGTCTCGAAGGGCTCCATCTCCACGTTCCAGACGACGGTCCCGTTCTCATAGGTGGCGAAGGGGACCCCGACATCCAGAAGTATCATCCCTTCAGGGAGCGAATCAGTCACCACAGCGACCCTGGTGACGTTCGCCCGGTTTTCGATCTCGATCCTGTAAAGTACGCGATTTTTGGCGCTGGAGGCGCCCTGGGCGGTCTTCGTCACTGAGACGGTCTCGTTCGGGCAGCACGTCAGCCAATTGACCTCCAGAGCGCTGAAGTTCGATGCGCATACCCACTCGTCGCCGTTATTGATCCCGCCGCAGACCTCGACCCTGTTGACGAGCTCGCTCGGATGATATTTGGTCACGTCCAGCTTCAGGGCGATCGTCACCACGTCTCCGATGCCGATGTTCATCAGCGTCCAGTTGGCACGAGTCTCCGTCAGCTCGGAGGGCCGGATCGACGCCTCGATGTAGGCCGATCCCGGAGGGAATAGGTCCTGGACATATACCGGTCCCAGAGCCTTGTTTCCGTCGTTCTCGATTGCGATGACGTAGTTCGCCACCTTCCTCGTCTTCGTCTCGCCCGCGAGATGGGTCTCGTTGTAACCCCACGGCAGGGTCTCCTCGGTTACGTCGCCCACCATCGTCTTCGTGACGTTCAGGTGAGGCCGATCGTACTTGGCGACGCCGGTGAGGATAACCCTCCGCTCGACCGAGTAGTCGCCCTCGTACTGCTCGTCAATGTCGATCTCATCCTCCAGGACCGCACGGTACCTCGCCCGGCCCGAGAACTCGGCATCAGTGTCAATCTCATTTAAGCCCCGAGCCACCGTCTCCTTGTCGAGCTCGGTGATGGACGTGTACTCCTCGCCGATGTAGCTCGCCCTCGGGTTCTTGGAGTACATACCCTCCTTCCACTTCAGCGACGAGTTGATGGATACGTCATCGGTGAGGGTCTGGCTCGTCGGCGCGTAGACGAGGCTGATATCCTTGGCGACGTAGTTGGTGGAGGTCTCTACGATCTCTTCGGAGTCGTAGGTACCCGAGCCGGACTCGTAGGACCGCTGGACGGAGCCGACCCGCTTTTCGACGGCGACCTGGCCTGCACCGGAGGCGGCCTTCTCGGAGGAGACGGCCGTGCCGTACTCATCGATCCGTTCCAGGACCTTGAAGCTGCCTGTATAGTCCTCACGAGCTTCGAAGAGGGGTGTGGCGTCAGGCGTCGAGGAGTTTGAAGGCATCTTCAAAAAACCGAAGTGGCCCATCCCGTCGAACTCGGCCTCGATCTCCATCACAGACTCATTTTCGTCGAGGAAGATCCTCGAGTCGCGGTCGATGCTGGTGGCGTATCGGTAAGTCTCGGTCATCGAGGTCCCAGTCACCCGGTTCTTGGCGCGGGCCTCCTCTGTCCATTTCGAGGTATAAATAACGGTCCGGTTGTAGTAGAGGCCGAGGGCGGTGGGGGCGTAGGTCGCAGCGACGTCCTTCTCCATCGAGATCGACTTGTTCTCGGTCTCCATCTTCACATGCTCATCGCTTTCGTAGCTGCCAGACCCGTGCTCGCGGGATGAGAGCTCAGTTCCCGGATCTGCGAGGACCGAGACGGTCTCAGAGTCGGAGAACTCTCCAGCTGTGCTCGCTGAAGTAACATAAACCCGGTTCGTTATCGAATAAGGCTTGAGCGTCGTCGAGTAGTCGTTGGCGACGTTGACGAACCCCTCTCCAGAGACTCCTGAGCCCATATCGAACTCGAAGTCCTGTTTGGGTGCTCGAACGACGAGCTTGATCGTCACCGTCCCCTTCGCCGGAATCACGTCGAACCTCCAGACACCGTCAGAGTAGGGCATCGGATCTGCAGATACGAACTCGACCGCCTGGTCGAAGACGTCTCTCACAACGACATCGTAAACGGGGAAGTTGGCCAGGTTCTCGACTACGATGGTGTAGAGGATCTCCTCGCCGCGCTCGTACTCGGTCTTCTCGGCGGTCTTGTTCACGCCGAGGCCAGGATCGTCCAGCACCTCCACGATCTCGACGCAGCTGCGGTTAACTTCGAAGCCGCACGGATCTGTCCCGTTGACGCGAAGCCCGTTTTTGATCGGCCCTGGAACGTCGGCCTCTTTGACCTGATATCTGGTGGTATCGGTATAATTCTGGCCCAGGGCGAGAGTTCCTATGTTCCAGACGTCTCCGGTCAGGTTGTCCTGGGCCCAAACTCCTGCGATTGCGACGTTCCCTGTGTTGTTGACCCATATCCTGTAGTTGATCCATTCGCCGACCTCAGCTTGATCCCTATCGGCGATCTTTTTGATCTCGATTCCGGGGTTGGATTGCCGATCGCTGATAGGATGGCGATCCTCCTCAGATCCGCCCTCAATCTTGTCGTAGGGGACGTCGCCGACGACATCGCCATCGCAGTCTGCACCTTCGTAATCTGACCAGATGTTGCCGAGAATGCCGACGAGGGTTCGGCCCTTATACTCGAAGCTTACGGGCGTCGTGGAGCTCCAATCGTTGGAGGAATCTGACCAAGCATTTAGGGCGTTGCTAAAGGTGTTGAGGCGGATCTCGTTGCCGCTGGAAGATTCGAGATGGATGCCGCGTTTGCCGCTTACGACGTTACCCGAAATAGTGTTGCCCGTCGATTCGTGAAGGGAGATGCCAAACCAGCCTAAGGCATTGTCCTCGATGATATTGTCGAACACATTATTGTTGCAGGAGTTCGTGAGATCAATGCCGCCGTGGGTGTTGCCGGTGATGGTATTTTCCTTGATGACATTGTTGTTGCTGGAAGATGTGAGGTAGATGCCGGTTTGGGAATTGTCGGAGGCGGTAT
>NPIE01001604.1_pt1 | contig 66174 bp, 59 predicted proteins | sample 8637661 | NCBI WGS metagenome assembly NPIE01 (sample SAMN07420842, study PRJNA396082) | bioreactor metagenome | isolation source: sample BA12 brine-fed electro-methanogenic bioreactor BA | place: Japan: Kochi | collected 2016-12-09 | reverse complement strand
ACTTTTTACTTTTATCTTTTTCCTTTTTACTTGAAAATGCGCCCGTAGCTCAATTGGATAGAGCATCTGACTTCGGATCAGAGGGTTGAGGGTTCGAGTCCTTCCGGGCGTACAAAAATAACTGGGCTTTCATATTGCTCTTCCCCGAACACGTCTACAAATATATGTACTCTGCGCTGCAAGAAGCTGAAAAAGCATTTCAAAGTAATGAAATTCCCATTGGTGCTGTAGTTGTTCACAATAATAAAATAATTGGCAGAGGATATAATCAAGTAGAAATGTTAAAGGATACTACCGCACACGCCGAAATGCTCGCAATTACAGCCGCCTCAAATAATCTTCAAACTAAATTTTTAGATAATTGTGATTTATATGTAACCGTTGAACCTTGTATGATGTGCAGCGGTGCTATACTTCTTTCCAGACTTAGAAATGTATACTTTGGTGCATACGAACCCAAATTTGGGTCGGTCGGTTCATTATACAATTTGTTGGAAAACAATAAATACAATCACAACGTAAACGTATACACCGGTATTTATGCAGAAGAAAGTAAGAGTTTACTTAAAGCATTTTTTGATAAAGTACGTCAAAACAACACTAATTGAGATAAGTTCATTTGGCAATTACAATTAAGTACTTTAATTTTGAGATAAATATTAATTCCTTAATACAAAAAAGGCTGAGTGATGCAAATTATACTTTTCGGTGCTCCGGGTGTAGGTAAAGGTACACAAGCTAAAATCCTATCTTCAAAGTTTCACATACCGCATATTTCTACGGGCGATATTTTAAGAACGGCAATAAGTAAACAAACACCATTAGGTAAAGAAGTAAAGGAAATCGTTGATCGAGGTGATTTAGTTCCGGATGAAATGATGGGCAAACTTCTTGAAGAAGCTCTTCACGATGAAAAAACTAAACATGGATTTATTTTAGATGGTTTCCCGAGGACAATCCAGCAAGCAGAAATACTTGACAAAGTTTTGGAACATTTATCATTTCCTGCAAAACCTACTGTTATTTATTTAACGTCTGACGATGAAGTGATTGTAAAGAGATTATCAAAAAGACGAACTTGTAGTGCCTGCGGAAATATTGTTAATCTAAATTATCTTGACGATCCTACAACTTGTCCGTACTGTGGATCAAAGAACACATTTGTTAAAAGAAAAGATGATGAAGAAGATGTAATCAGAAATAGATTAAAAGTCTATCACAATACTACGGCACCGGTTATCGGTTATTACAAGGATCATGCAAAAGTTATTGAGATAAACGGCATACTTCCTGTGGAAGATGTTACTGAAGAGATTTTAAAAAAACTTAGTTAAGACTGAATTTTCTTTTTAAGAATTACTTTAATTGCTTTACCATCCTGCAATTTGATAATTCGTGTGTCCAATCTTTTTACCAAATCGTAATTATGAGTGGCACAAATTACCGAAGTTCCTCGTGCATTAATCTTTTTTAGAAAATTTATTATTTCATCTGATGTTTCAGGGTCTAAATTTCCGGTCGGTTCATCAGCAAGAATTATCATAGGATCATTTACAATAGCTCTTGCAATTGCTACTCTTTGTTTCTCACCGCCGGAAAGTTCATTCGGCATATTTTTTTGTTTATGGCTCAGACCAACTTCTGAAAGTGCCTGCATCACTTTTCTTTTTATTTGTTTTCTCGGTGTACCTGTTACTTGTAAAACGAAAGCTACATTATCGTATACATTCCTGTCCTCAAGCAGTTTGAAATCCTGAAAAATCACTCCGATTTTTCTTCTTAAGAAAGGAAGATCTTTTTCCCGGATTGTATTTGAAGAATATTCACCAACCTGCACATAGCCGCTTTGCGGTAAGATATTCATATAAATCATCTGCAGAAATGTAGTTTTACCGGCACCACTTTTTCCTATAAGAAAAACAAACTCTCCCGGTTCACAATCAAAGTTGAGGTCGTTAAAAACCGGTTGGTTCGGATATGAATAATCTACATTGCTAAAGGTCAGCATTAGAGTTTTCCCATCACAAATTGAACACGCTCTGAATTTCTTTTCGCATCATCGAAAGTAAAACAATCGAAGCAATCAATAACTCTTAACCCGGCTTCCTCAGCAAAAACAAAGTATTCTTCGAATTCATAAATCCTCTGAATATGTTCCTCAATGTATGTTTCTTCATCGAATTTAAGTTTCATAATATTCTTATGAATTTTATTTTTTTTATCATATTTACTTATTTGCTGAAAGTTAATACCATTATGTTTGCCTTTCCGGTTAAGATTTCTTAAATGCTTAAGACTGTTTTTCTCAAGGCTTACATCAAATGTTATTATTCCATCATCAGATAAAATACTTCTACACTCATGCAAAAATTGAATAAACTTATCTTCAGTCGTCAAGTAATTAACACTATCAAATATAGAAAAAATAATATCAAATTCAGTTTTGAAAGGAAGCTTTGCCATATCACATACAACTTTATTCATTAAATTATTTCCGGCAGATAACATTTGTTTTGAAATATCGGAAATAAAATATGTTTTGAAATGTTTAGTGAGATAAGTTGATATTTCGCAATTTCCCGATGCAAGTTCTAATGCTTTATTAATTTTTATTGGATATAAATCGATTATATCGATTATATAATCCGCCCAAGAGGAGTAATCGATTTCCCTCATTAGATAAGAATAAATGGAAGTTATTTTGGTATAAGGTTTTTCGTTTACGATAATATTCTATTCCTGATTACAGTATTGGCAAGTTTCACGGCTTCAATCATACTTGATGGGTTTGCGGTTCCTTTGTATGCAATATCAAACGCAGTACCGTGATCTGGTGATGTTCGAACAATGGGTAAATTTGCCGTGAAGTTTACACCTCTATCAAAATTCAACATTTTAAAAGGTATCAATACTTGGTCATGATACATTCCAATTACGGCATCATAATTTTTAAAAAGCTTTTTACCGAAAAATGCATCCGGCACAAAAGGTCCGTATGCATCATTAAATTTTTCAAGTACCGGTTTTATTTTTGTGATTTCTTCATTACCAATTGTTCCGTTTTCACCCGCGTGCGGGTTCAAACCTAAAACCGCCACTTTTGGATTAGTTATCACAAAATCTCTCTTTAATGATAATAATACATCGTTAAGAATTGATTTGATTTTGCTTTGTGTCAATAATTTACTCACTCTTTCAATCGGTTGATGAATTGTAACTAAAGCTGCAATCATTTTTCTCGAATAAAACAGCATTAAAGGGTTTTTCACTTTATATCTTTGTCCAAGATAATCTGTATGACCTTCATATCTCAGCGAGTTTAATCTCCATGCTTCTTTAGAAATTGGAGCCGTAATGATTGCAGAATTTCCATACTTCTCGGCAATTTCACAAGCAAGCTCAAGTGAATTAAAACTTATTTTGCCTGATATTTTAGTTGGCTTGCCTACAGATAATTTTCCACCTTTAATATCGATTATTTCAACGGATTTGCTGCGATAAGTATTATAGGATATTTCTTTTGAGAAAGAATATTCGAAGTTCGGTTTTATTAACGAAGCGTTTTTTAGGAATATATTCTTTGGACAAATTATATAGTAACGATGAGACGGAGAATAAACTTTGTTGAGAGATTTAATAACAATCTCGGGACCTATGCCATTAGGATCTCCACAAGTGAAGATAAATGTATTCATTCTAATTGACTAACTTATAATTTCCGAGTCCTGTTGCATCTACAAAAACAAATTCAACATTTGGCGAAATATATTTCCAAATTTCAGTTATTTCATCTTTGTCAGAATAATAACGATCGACTTCAGCAGGTTCGCCGTACTTAATATAAATCTTTGCCCGGTCAGTTAATACACCGAATTTTTCTCCACGAGCCGAGTATTCTCTTAATGCATTATCGGCTCTCGAGTAAAATTCATGCATAAGCTGATTATACTCTGTACTATTATCAGGATCATACTTCTTCCAAAAAAGCCAAATTGCTTTTTCATATTCGCCGTTTGCTTCATTATAAATCTTATCAAGATAATCTTCGCTTTCCATCAGTTCTAAAAGTTCGTATGCAAACTTTGGATTCGACAAAGACATCGGTTTATCAACCCAGCTTACATTCATTTCTTTAGAATATAAGAGACTATCTTTTTCATTCAATACGTTTAGTTCAAACATTCCCTCAGTTAACTGGTTTGAGAAATCAGTAAGCATGAAAATGTTTGCTGATTTATTAGACGGAGTGTTTTTTATAACTATGTTTTTTCCGCACTTTTCCAAACCAATCGAAAGTTTTGATACCTTTTTGAGATCAATTGCGTAAACATCTTTACCTTCTTGAGTTATTTTCGCTTTGATAACATTATCAATAGTATCATAAATCGGTATTAATAACTGATGATTTTTATCATCAAAAGGTATCGAGTTTTCAAAATTGATTATAGAATAACCATGCGAGTCTTCACAACCAACTTCTTCTTTTACAACCATAGGTTCGAATCCATCAACTTCAACCATAAATGGACGAAGAGGAACCTGCCTTTGAGTATTTTCTAATTCAATAATGGGATTGATTGTTGCAGATGAATAGTTAAGTCTAAATGAGATTAATCCTTCTAAATACTTATCTGTTCTATTTGTTTCTTCGTAACTGTCAATAGAAACTCTATCATGCGTTGATTCTCTGGCGAGAACGCCTTCCTGACCGGTAGCTTCAATTCTGAATATAAGACCGCTGTCAAAAGTTCTGCCATTTTTAATAAAGACCAAATTAGAATATGGTACTTTATAAGAAACGTAACAAATGTTGGAGGAATCACTTGGAACTATGTGTGATTCTATATATATAGGTTTTGGGCCTGTATGTTGACGCTCATGACGTTTTAACCGCGGTTGAGCTATTATCGATACACAAAAAAAGAGCACTAACAAAATGAATATTCTTCTCACATTACTTCCGAATAATGAAAAATTATTAAGTGGAATCTAAAAGGATTACTCATAAAAAGCAGTGGAATTATGCAAGGACTTAACTGTTCATGCTCAGTAAGAATTCCTTATTGTTTTTTGTGCCCTTAATTTTATCGCTTAAGAATTCCATAGCTTCAATCGGGTCAAAATCACTTAGAATTTTTCTGAGTATCCAAACTTTGTTAAGTTCTTCATCGGTTAATAATAATTCTTCTTTTCTGGTACCGGATTTATTTACATCGATAGCAGGGAATATTCTTCTATCGGATAAATCACGATTTAGAACTAATTCCATGTTACCTGTACCTTTAAATTCCTCAAAAATTACTTCGTCCATCCTGCTTCCTGTTTCAATCAATGCTGTTGCAATAATTGTTAAACTGCCTCCTTCCTCAATATTACGAGCCGAGCCGAAAAATCTTTTCGGTTTATGAAGTGCATTCGAATCTACACCACCGGAAAGAATTCTACCGCTATGAGGAATTACAGTGTTATGAGCGCGTGCTAATCTTGTAATGCTATCCAATAAAATGACGACATCATTTTTAGCTTCAACAAGGCGTTTCGCTTTCTCGATCACCATATTTGCAACTTGCACGTGTCTATCTGCAGGTTCATCAAATGTAGAACTGATAACTTCCGCTTGAACTGAACGCTGCATGTCTGTCACTTCTTCGGGGCGTTCATCAATTAACAGCATAATTAATTTAACTTCGGGGTGGTTTCTTGTGATAGAGTTAGCAATTTTTTGAAGTAAAATGGTTTTACCGCTCTTTGGGGGTGAAACTATCAAACCTCTCTGCCCTTTTCCGATCGGTGCGAGGAGATCAATTATCCTCATTGAGTATTCACCCGGGGCTGATTCAAGTTTCAGCCTTTTGATAGGATAAAGCGGTGTGAGGTTATCAAATAAAGTACGTTCCCTAATTTCTTCAGGGTCCTGATCATTTACTGCTTCAACACGAAGTAATGCAAAAAACCGTTCCCCTTCTTTAGGGGGGCGTACTTGACCGCTTACATAATCGCCGGTACGTAAATTAAATCGTTTTATCTGAGAGGGCGAAACGTAAATATCATCCGGTGAAGGAAGATAATTATAATCTGCAGACCTCAAGAAGCCGTAACCGTCTTGAAGGACTTCCAAAACACCTTTCGAAAAGGTAAGTCCGTCTTTTTTTGTTTGTGCTTCAAGTATTTTAAAGATTAGCTCTTGTTTTCTTAGATCGCTGTAACCTTCTAAATCGAGATCTTTGGCGATTTGATAGAGGTCTACAATTTTTTTGGACTTTAATTCAGAAATATCCATTGGCATGATTGTGCTTCCGTGAATTGTTTGTAAAACTTTCTCATTGAACGACTATTAGGTCAATATGATAAGGGGTTAATTAATGATTTATCGATTAATAAATTAGGCTGAAGGAACACGAGGAACTATGAAAAGTTACCTCTATCCGGCCAAAATGTCAAGTTATTTCATTTAATAATTTCGTTTTAATGTTGCCCAATAAATAGATACTTCCCAAAATAATTAGGCATTTATTTTGGGATTCTCTTATAAAATTCCGAACATATAGATGAGGTTCCAAAATCGGTTCGGTTTTAATTCCAATTTCTTCGGCAATTTCAGTAATCTGTTCAATTGAAGCTGCTCTTTCGTAATCAAATGTAGTTGCATAAATTTTATCAAAATGTTTGTCGAACTGCACAAGCATTTTACGAATATCTTTATCTTTCAAAACGCCGAATATTATTTCTTTTTTTTCATATTTATGCAGTTCGTTTTTAACTTCACTGATAAAATTAATGATCCCTTCTTCGTTATGAGATGAATCAAAGATGACGCGAGGATAGTCGTGATAGATTTCATAACGTCCTTGCAAACCGCTGTTTTGCAATACTCTATCAATTCCTCTAAAAATGGAATCGTCATTGCTTAATTTAATGCTTTTGTCGATTGTCAAAACGGCTAAAGCAGCATTCTTTAATTGATAAAATCCAAACAAGGGTGTTCTATAAATATTTATTTGATTCGAAGATAAATTCAATCTCACATGGTCTTTTTCAATTAATAGGAAATCATTCAATTTAGATAATTCGGCTTGAACAGAACTTGCTTTTTTCTCAATTACTCTTTCTGCTTCCGGTGGAAGCAAACCGATGACCGCCTTCCTATTTTTCTTGATTATTTCGCCTTTTTCGTAGGCAATTTGTTCGAGTTTAGTTCCCAGGATATTTGTATGTTCAAGGCTAATTGTTGTTATGACTGAAACAATTGGGTCAATAACATTTGTCGCATCAAGTCTTCCGCCTAAGCCAGTTTCAATAACAGCAAAATCAACTTTCTTTTCCTTAAAATACTTGAAAGCCATTGCTGTAGTCAATTCAAAAAACGTCGGTTCATTTACATCGATGTACTCGTTCATTTCGTTCATGAATTTTGCGATATCCTCATCTTCAATCATTACCCCGTTAATCCGAATTCTTTCATTGAATTTTACAAAGTGCGGCGAAGTATATAATCCTACCTTAAATCCATCTTCAATTAAAATACTGCTTATGAACGAGGCAACACTCCCCTTCGCATTTGAACCGGCAATGTGAATGCACTGTAAATCCTTTTGCGGATTGCCGATAAATTCAAATAATTTTTTCGGTTTTTCCAAACCTAACTTAACACCGAACTGATGAAGTGAGTATAATTTTTTGAGAGCTTGTTCTAAATTCATTACGGTAGTTTGTATGATGCAACAATTTCTGATAGTGATGTAATTTCTTTTTTTATGCTGAACTCTTTAAGTCCTTCTATTATTTCATTCCCCGCATGAGGATTTATGAAATTAACCGTGCCGATTTGAATAGCAGATGCTCCGGCAATCATAAATTCAACGGCATCTTTCCAATTCATAATTCCACCAACACCGATAATCGGGATATCAACATTACGGCTTATCTCCAATACCTTAGCAAGTGCCACCGGTTTAATTGCCGGACCAGATAACCCGCCGGTAACATTATAAATTTTCGGTTTGCCTGTCCAAATATCGAATGCGGTTCCAACTAAAGTGTTAATTGCCGAAACCGCATCAGCTCCTTCATCTTTTGCAGCTTGTGCAAATTCTGATATTCGCGAAACATTTGGTGACAATTTTATGATTATAGGTTTAGTTGTAACTGCGCGAACTTTCTCGGTAATTCTACCTACTGCGCTTACATTATTCCCGAATTCGAGGCCACCCTCTTTAACATTCGGGCAAGATACGTTTATTTCAAAACCTTTAATCGCATCTTCCTTATCCAAAATAGAAGTACATTCGACATATTCTTCAATAGTGTTTGCGGCAATATTACAAATTATTGTGGACTCTAAATCCTTGAGAAATGGAATTTTCTCTTTAATGAAAACTTCAAGTCCTACATTGGCTAAACCAATTGCGTTTAACATACCTGATGCCGTTTCAACAATTCTTTGAGGCGGATTGCCCTTGCGGGGTTTTAGTGAAACGGATTTCGTTATTATTGCTCCAATTTTACTTAGATCAGTGAACTGAGAAATTTCATTTCCATAACCTACGGTACCGGATGCCAGCAGTACCGGATTTTTGAGTTCCAGATTTCCTAATTTCACGCTTAAGTTCACATCACTCATAATTTTATATCCCTTGCTTCAAACACAGGACCATCTTTACATACCAACAAATATTTATCTTCATTAGCCGATTGAACCGGGCATCCTTGACAAATTCCAAATCCGCACGCCATTGCAGTTTCCGTGGAGAGTTGGCATTCAAAATTATTTTCAATTGCAAATTCTTGTAGCGCTTTTAACATCGGTGTTGGACCGCATCCAAACAATATTGTTTTACCATTACTAAATTCACTCATCTTATGCTTCACCAGGTCTATTACATTTCCGTGGTAACCTTCGGAACCGTCATCGGTTGCAACTTGAACATTCTGTAAACCATATTTAACAACATACTCTTTACTTCTTCCGCCGACAAAAGAAATTATTTTCACTTTGTCTTTGAGTTTTTTTGTCAAATAAGGGAAAGGTGCTACACCTAAACCTCCAGCAATAATTACTGCATTGTCAAAATCCTTTTCATAGTTAAAACCATTTCCAAGCGGACCTAGAACTTCTATTTTATCACCTGTGATTTTTTCGGAAAGTATACGTGTACCTTCGCCATGAACATCAAACATAAAAAAGATTGAATCACCTTCTATATCACAAACACTAAAGGGTCTGCGTAATAAAGGAAAATCAGTATCACTAACTTTAATATTACAAAACTGGCTCGGCATAACTTGAGAAGCAATATGAGGAGCTAATGCTTTCATCAAGTAAATATTTGGCTGTAGTTTTTCTAAGGATTGAACAACTATTTTTTCGTTTACCAAGTTTTACCTAAGTGTTGAGGTGAGAAATCAGCTATGTAAATTTATTTTAACTATTCTTACTATTCAATAATTTTTCTTCGATTGCGGTGATTTTATCCAATCTTTTTTGATGTCTGCCGCCGGCAAAGGATGTTTTAAGAAAAACATCCACTATAGATTTAATTGTTTCTTCCCCCAAAGATTTTGCACCAACGCACAAAACGCAAGCATTGTTATGTTCACGTGCAGACTTGGCGGAAAATTCATTGTAACAAGTTGCTGCTCTTATACCGGGTAATTTGTTAATAGCAATTGCAGAAGGAATACCGGTTGCGTCAATCATAATTCCTCTTTCACAATTGTTATTTAGTCTTTGCCTGGCTACTTCAAGTGCATAGTCGGGATAATCACAAGAATCTTTACTATTTGTGCCAACATCTATAACATTGTAGCCTTTTTCTTTCAGATAGAATGATATTATTTTTTTTATATCGTAACCCGTGTGGTCGGACCCTATTGCAATAGTTTTCACATATTCGATTCGATTGGAACTGATGTTTATTGAAGGATCATCACTGCTTTGGACAATCTGTAGTTTTGAAGAACGAATTTGGTCTAATGCTGAAGGTGTAAAAATGGTACCCTCTGTTACAACCACCTCATTTTTACCCTCCTTAATTAATTTTAGGATGTCTTTCTCAGTAATTAACTTTTTCATACTATGTTAATTCCGTTCTTTTATTCATTCTTAAATGATCTACAACGTGCTTAACATCTTGTGCATTATTTCTATGGCATATCAAAAGTGAATCTTTAGTATTTATGATTAGTAAATGTTCAACTCCAATTACGGCAGTAAATTTTTGCGGTGAAAAAATATACGAACCGTAAGTATTCTCAGTATAGACATCGCCGATTTTCACATTCCCTTCATCATCTTTTGGAGATAACTCATAAACCGATTCCCATGAACCGAGGTCACTCCAGTCAAATTCACCTTTTGTTACAAAAACTTTTTGCGAGTGTTCTAATATACCATAATCAATTGAAATACTCTTCATTTGACCATAAACCTGAGTAAGAGTAGTTTCATAATTTTCAGTACCGATTGCTTTCTCAATTTCAAGTAAACCGCTATAATGTTCAGGAAGATATTCCTTCATCTCCGCGAGAATTGCATTTGTAGACCATACAAAAATACCGGAGTTCCAAAGAAATCCGCCGTCTTCCAGAAAACGTCTTGCTGTAGCAATATTTGGTTTTTCAGCAAAAGTGAGAACTTTATGAATATCCTTATCGGTTTCGGTTTCATCTAATTGAATATACCCGTAACCGGTTTCAGGATATGAAGGGGTTATTCCTATAGTTACAAGGGCTTTCGATTTTTTTGCATAATCTGCCGCTTTAAGTACTGTCTTACGGAATTCTTTTGTATTGTGAATAATATGGTCGGCCGGCAATACAATAGAAACAGATTCTTTGCTTCTTTTTTTTATATGCATCGTGGCAAGGCCAATGCAGGCAGCAGTATTCTTACCGAACGGTTCGTCTATAATATTTTCTTCGGGAATATTATAAAGTTGTTCCCTTACCCTGCTCTTTTGTAATCTGTTAGTAACAATAAAAATATTTTCTTTTTTTACAATTCCGTCCAAACGGTTCACGGTATCTTGAATAAGAGTATTCTCCCCTAGAATACGAATCAATTGTTTTGGTTTTTTTTGTTTGCTCCGGGGCCAAAACCTACTTCCAACTCCCCCGGCCATAACAATTGCAAAAAGTTCCATCTTAAAATCTCCCTTTACCGGCAAAAACAGATTTGCCGAATCTTTCAGCTTTACTTAAGTAACTTGTTATATCAATATCTTTCTGCCTAACAACTGCAACAATAACAATTAAACATGCACGCATTCCCTCAACAGTTTCTTTAATTGGTGTTAAATTATTTTCACGTATTAATTCGAATGAACGTGTTATAATTCTGTGCATATTGGTAATTATTTCAAGACCGACTTTTTCAGAAAGTTTTGTGTTAGCATCCATTAATTCGTGAAATTTTTTTATTTCTTCGCCCGTATAATTTAGACTTTCTAATTTTTTGAAAAAAGTATCCAACTCCTTAATAGGCTTTAAAATTGCTCTCTCAAATTCCTCAAAATCAATTTCTTCATTACCTTTAATATCTTCAAGAAGCATTCTTTCTGCGTATGTCGGCTCAGTTTTAGATATTTGGGATTGCGGTTGATGAATCTCGATATCATCTACTTCAGCAGACTTACTTTTCTTTTCGGATAGATTAACATCGACGGGTTTACCAGAAATTTCAGCCAGAATACTTTTCATATTGGGAGGAGTTACCACATCAAGCACATTACTAAGTTCACGAATTAAAGCGTGGCTGTGTTCTTTGAAACGTTCGGATATTTTTAGAAAATCGATTTTAGAGGTAGCAATAAAACGGTAAATCTCATCAAGTTTTATTGCAAATTTGGAAAGGGATGTTACCTTTTTCATTTGAGCGATTTCGTGTTCAACACTCGAGCATTTTAAGAGATGCTCACGAAGAATAGCAACAACTTCAATCTTTTCGGAACTCAATCTCAAGTTGTTTGAAGCTGTAATTATTGCTTGAACTATATACTGCTTAACGAGATTCATTCTTCTGTAAATTGCTCAATAGAAATTGGTTGTTGTTCTAATTTAGCTTCAATCAGAGTTATTTGATAGTTAAATGTAATCAAATTTATTGACTTTATTAATTATTAACAGACTAACCAAATCAGAACATTTCCGGTTTCTTATTTTCTCAAAGAATCAAATTACAAATTCATTGTCAAACTTTTTGTTACCGGTTCAGATATATTATTATAAAGGATGTTTTGATATATTTTCTTAAATTTGGCGTAATCAAAAACCAAATCGGAGAAAATATGCTTGTAACCACAACCAATACCGTTGAGGGTAAAAAAGTTGTAAAATATTTAGGACTTGTATCCGGCGAAGCCATTTTGGGCGCTAACATTTTTAAGGATTTCTTTGCCGGAATACGTGATATAGTTGGCGGACGCTCGGCTTCTTATGAAAGAGAATTGAGACAAGCTAAAGAATTGGCTATTAATGAAATGACACAACAAGCTGCAAATCTTGGCGGAAATGCTGTTTTATCGGTCGATTTGGATTATGAAACCTTAGGTCAAGGCGGAAGTATGTTGATGGTTTCTGCAAGCGGGACTGCCGTGGTTTTGGAAGATTGATTTAATGGGTTCGTTTACGGCGAACCCCATTAAATTATTTCTATAGACCCAACTCCAATAAATATTTAACAGTCAAATCCACGAATGTTCATTTTCCCTTTCAGAGCGGATCTAAAAAGTACAGCAATTATTGACACCAATCTTAGCTCGTTTACAAGTAATTACCGGCTAACACCATGGAGGATGTCCACATCAATAGGAATAACATCTTTATATAACTTTTTTATTTCCTTTGATGTGGACTTAAGTTCAATCAATAGATTTTTCTTTGAGCCGGTTTTAATTTAGCTGAACAGGAAATGTTTCACATTAAAATGGCAAAGGATTTCTTTTTATCAATAACAAATTTATTAGACAATATAATTTTACCCTTCGTGTTTAGTTTTAAAGCCTTTCATCATCCAGCCTTTTGCGAGCAATAACGCAACCGGGGAAATAATTGCAATAAAACCGTAAATCAGCCACATTGTTTCGGAACTCATTTGATCTTGAGGCACACCTTCGGGAATATATTTCATTATGAACCATCCGGAATAAAGACTTGTAACAATCTTTGTTAAGAACCAAGGGAACTGCCCTATTCCCATATAAATACCGGTCATATTTTTTGGTGCGATTTCAGCAACCCATTGTAAAAATCGCGGCTGCCACATTGCTTCACCAATCGTCATTATGAAAAGAAAGGCTATTAAATTGAAGAATGTTGGACCGGTTGCCAAGATAAAAGTTGGTGCAGCCATAACAAAAGTACCAATTATCATCATCTTGTAGGGATGTTTCTTCGATGTAAGTGCAGTAACCATTGGAGTAAGAATGAAGATTAAAATGGGATTAAGATTAACAAAAAACTCAAAATTATCTTGAACAAATCCATCAAAAGCACGGCTTGTGTAGAGTGGCAACGTTAACCAATTATGAGCAAATAAGGTTTGAACGGGAATTAAAATAAAAATGAAGAATAAAAATCTCATATCGCGCAATGGAAAATTTTTAAAGTAATAAACAATCTTTTCTTTAGTCGTCTTTTTGTCCATATCATTTTCATCATCCTTTTCAGCTTCTTCAGCAGTGACCCCGGCTTCTTCTTTGATTTTATCAACTGCTTCTTTCATTGCTTTTTTAGTAATAATAAAGTAGACAACTCCAATTCCCACAACTGTAAAAATTGTCATAAACCAAAATACACCGGTTATCTCGAACGTTTTTCTGATTGGCGGAGAAATCAAACCTGGTAAAAATCCTCCGAGATTCATCAATGCATAAAGCATAGCGTAACCCATAGCCGAGGTTTTGGGAGTCGTTAATTTTTTAACCCCTGCATAAGCAGCTGGTTGGTAAATTCCATAACCGAGAATAATTCCAAGGATTCCAAGCATCGCAAAAACATGTGATGAATTCCAAAGTCCGGGTACACCAATCTCAGGAGAAATTGTTAATAACAGTCTTCCTACCAACATCAGAGAAAGTGCAATTAACAGAGATTTGCGCAAGCCAATCCAGTCTACGGTAGCCCCAAGAAAGAGCATAGCTATCGTTATACCTGCAGTAAGAATACCAACCATTCTGCCTGCATCGATATCATCTAAACCGATGTATTGGTTAAAAAAGATAGCCAGTAACCCAACAACTCCAAAATATGTCATCCCTTCGATAACATATGAAAGGTTCAAACCAAAAAGAGCTCGAGAAGTGTGTGCTAAGTCAATAAAGGGTTGAGTGAGTTCTTTAATAATATCTTTAAAGAAACCATTCTTTTTTTGTTCGGTATTTTCAGTCATAATAATTCCCGTTGATTATGATTTATAATATTAACTTCCGGTTCAAGTAAGATACCAAATTCATTAAAAACTTTTTGTTGTATGTGCTTTGCAAATTCAAGAATTTCAGAGCCGGCTGCATCCCCGTAATTGACTATCACAAGTGCTTGATCTTTATGAGTTCCGATATTACCAACTCTTTCACCTTTTAAGCCGACTTTTTCTATCATCCATCCAGCTGCAATTTTGAAATACTTGTTTTCGAATGGATAGTATTGTATATCAGGATATTTTCTTTTTAGATTCTCAATTTCTTCAATACTTGCTTTTGGATTTTTGAAAAAGCTTCCTGCATTTCCAAGTTTTGCAGGATCGGGTAATTTGTTTTTGCGTATTTTAATTACTGCTTCGCGAACTTGTAGAAGTGTTGGGTCAGTAATTTTTTTACTTTCCAAATATCGTCTCAGAGCATCATATGTTAAATTAATTTTTTTCTCAAGTGAAAGAACTAAATTGATTTTTGTAATAATGAATTTACCATTCAGTTCTCCTTTGAAGACGCTGTTGCGATAACCGAAATTGCAATCCTGCAAATAAAATGTTTTCTTCTCGCATGTGTCTACAAAATATCCCTCGAGAGAATGAAAGACCTCCTTCAGTTCTGCCCCATACGCACCTATATTTTGAATTGGAGCTGCGCCTGCGGAGCCCGGGATTAATGACAAGTTTTCTATTCCGTAATAATTTTTGTCGACAGCATAGTTTACTATATCATCCCAATTTTCTCCTGCCCCAACGGAAAGCAAAACTTTAGAATTATCCAACTTTTGCTCACTAAGACCTTTTATTCCATTCTTTAGAATCGTTCCATCAAAATTATTTATAAATAGAAGATTACTTCCGCCGCCAATGACAAACAAATTATCTTTTTTTATTCCTGGATGAAATAAAATTTCTTCTAATTCCTCTATGGAGGTGATTTGGGCAAATTGCCGTGCTTTAACATCTATGCCAAATGTATTGAGATTTTTGAGTGAATAATTTTTATGAATAGTTATCAATTCAATCTCCAGTTTACGCGATCTATATTTTGACCATCGCTTATAAACAATACTGCCCCGTCTTCATCTATCCTTAACAACTGCGATTCATTTGATTCAATAATTCTTACAACATCCTCGTCAGGATATTCCATATAATTTCCGAGGCCAACACTAATAACGGAAAATTTTGGAGAAACTAACTTATAAAATTTTTCTGAAGTACTTACATCACTCCCAAAATTAGCAATTTGCATTAAGTCGGATTTTAGAAAATCACCGTAGGAATCAATTAATACTTCTTCTCCTCTTTTTTCAATTCCACCTGGGAAAAATATTTTCGTATTACCGTGTAATATTATTAACGGAGCACTTTTGTTAAATATGTTGAAGTAATTGTACTCTGAGTTTAGAATTGGAGTAAGCATGTAAATTCTGGAATCATTTGTTTTTATTTTATTTCTATTAACAAGCTTTAATACAATATTTTGTTCACTCAAATATTTATTAAATAAATCGGCTTCTTTGTCAGTGCCATATACTTTTGGGATCAGCAATGTATCAAGCATGTTTTTTTCAATCAGTTCCAAAATTCCCAAGTATTTATTTCGGTTTAGATGTGAAATCATACCATAATCAATTTTATCTATTCCTAATTGGTTTAGAAGAGGAAATATTGTAGTTTTTCCGACGCTGTAATTAGTCGTTGCATTTCCAAAATTTATAATCGCTGTTTTATTATCCGAAAATTTTATTAAGGCAGATTCACTATGCCCAACATCCAAAAATAATATTGAAAGCTTTCCATCAGGTAATAAATTTTTATTATCAACTTTTGACCAAACTAATAAATTTGCGGCAAGAAGAATTATAAATAAAAACTTAGTTCTATTAAAAATAATTTTGCGAAAATACATTGTGAAAATTGAAAGTAAAACCAAGTAAACCGCTCCATCACAAATTGAGTAATTCGGTAGAGACAAATATGCAAATCTAAATGAGGATGCAACCTTTACAAAACCAAATATAATCTCAACTAAGAACTCATTTGTGAGAATAAATGGTAAAACCAATATTGGCGAGATTACATTCAATATTAGTGTGAAAATTCCCAGCCCGACTACAAATCCGATCAGCGGAATGATAACTAAATTAGCGAACAGTGATATTAGTGAAAATTTTCCAAAATAATAAGCGGTAAAGGGCAAAGTGCCCAATTGTGCCGCTAATGATACTGCAACAAATAGAAGAACATTTTTAGAGTAACGATGAACTTTTAATTTAGCATCTATAAAATTCTTCAATCGAGGAAAGAAAACAAAAATTGAAATTACTGCTGAAAACGAAAGTTGAAAGCCAGGATTAAAAATTTGCGTCGGTTCAAAAATTAAAATAATAAATACTGCTAAGGCAAGGGTGTTAAAATTGTTTTGCTTATTTGAACGCAAGTAAGAAATTAAAAGCAGCACAGCCATAATTGTAGCCCGGGTTACCGAAGGTGGCATCCCGGTTATAATCATAAAAGCAATTAAGCCAAAAATCGTAAAAGCAATACGAAGGTATATGTTAAAACGCCCTAAAAGGAAAAGCAGAATAAGAACTATAAAACCAACATGCAGACCGGAAACTGCCAACACGTGTATAACACCGGAGTTTATAAATCCTTCTTTAATATCATAACCGATTTCCGAACGATCAGCAAGCAGCAGCCCTTTTAGAAGTCCGGCTGTTTTATCGGTGTAGATTTTCTTTATTTGTTTTGCTACGGCATATCTTACTCCAAAGACAAAGGAAGAAATAAAATCTTCATTATAATCAACAATTACAAAATCCATTGGGTTAAAAGAAGTGAACACAACAGCGATATCATTACCGCGTAAATATTCCCTATAATCAAACTCGCCCGGATTTCTTTGGTTAGGTGGAATTTGCAAATTCCCGAGCATCACAACTCTATTACCCGGTCTAAGTCTATTTAATATTTGTTCTATTGTTTCTTCATCATAGTTCAGATTACATAAAACATTGTACTTTTCCGTAACAGTGGTATCATTCTTAAATGTTCGTTCAACACTAACTTTTAGCGTCAACTTGTCACTCGGCAATTCAATTTCTTCAATTCTACCATCAATAAGAATATCTCTTATGAATAATTTTTCGAATGGATATTCAGGTTCATCAAGTTGAGAAGCGGTTATCGAAATCATTCCAACAATTGCAATAGAAATGAATATTAAAAAGCTGCTCATTGTTTTCGAGATATCTTTGGGTACGAAAAAGAATATCAACGAAAGTAGAATAAAAACACCGAGCAAAATAAGCAGATTTGTGAAAGAGATTGTTAAAAAAGATGTGAGTATTAGTCCGATTGAAAAAGCAATCACAAAAATTATTAAAGGATAATCTCTCAATTGATTATACCGAGAAGTGATTCTTTAATTTGAGTTAAATCAGTAATCTCTTTAGCAAGTATTTTTGCATACTTCCCCGCCGAAATTGTTAAAGCGGGATTACGGGTATGCATTTTCACACTCATATCTTCAATATTGCCGTGATCTGAACAAATAAGCAATGTTAATTCTTCGGGTAAATTTGAAAGAAGGTAAAAAAGAAATTCATCAAAAGTACGCAGAATATTATCTGCTACATTTTTAATCCTAAAATGTCCGATATGATCGGTGTAAAAATATTCAAATAGTGTAAAATCATTTTCATCAGATAACTTTAATAATCTTTGTGCAGCTAATTGCGGCGTAATTATTGGCAAATCATAATTTAATTTTGTGACCCATCTACTATTATCAATCTCAGCACTTAGAGCATTGCCGCTTTTTAAGTCATCTTCATTTTTAAGAGGAACATTTGAAAGCAAACAACTTAGAGATGTTACACTTAATCTCTTTTTACCTGAAGCGATGTAATCAAAGAAAACTTTTGGATAAGCATTAGCAAATGTTACTTTTTTGTTTAGGTTGAGCAGTGATTTGAAAATATTATTTCTTTGAATTTGTGGAACAAGTGTTGAATGAGGGTAGGGCCCAAAGTGTTTACCGAGAATTTTAGGTGCGTTTATACCGCAGAAGATGGATGTTTGACCAGTGCCGCTCTGGGGCAAATCTTCAACACCAAGACAAGCATCTGTTGGGAAAAGGTATCTTCCATTTTTTTCTATTTTTTGTTTATTTAAGTGAGGTGCTTCACCAAAAATATTTTTTAGAAACTTAAAATCCCGTTGAAAGAAAATATTTTTTGAAGGATCATTTTCCCCTATTCCCACCCCGTCAATAAATATCGTCAATACTTTTGCCATCTATTTTGACTCTACGATTATTGTCACGGGACCGTCATTAATTATTTTCACTTCCATCATTGCTCCGAAAATTCCGGTTTTAACTTTTTCCTCACCCAAATTTAATTTCATCCGTTCAATAAATTTTTCGTATAGATTTTCGGCTAATTTCGGTTTAGCAGCTTCGGTATAACTCGGTCTATTTCCTTTTCGAGCATCACCGTAAAGTGTGAATTGCGAAATAACTAATACTTCTCCATCAACATCTTTTACGGAAAGATTCATTTTATCATTTTCATCCGGGAAGATTCTGAGATTTGAGCATTTATCAGCTACGAAGTTTACCTCGTTTTCACCATCCTCGTGTGTAACACCGAGAAGAATTACCAATCCTTTTTTTATTTCAGCCGAATAGTTTTCCTCAGTTATAAAAACACCGCCTTCTTTTACTTTTTGTACCAAAGCTCTCATATTTTCTTTCCTATTATTACTCTGTCTATGTTTTGATAATCTTTTACAATTTTTATATCACTAAAATTATTTTGTTCTAAAATACTTTTTATTTTTTCACTTTGTCCCGATGCCATTTCAAATAAAAGGTAACCGCCGTTCTTTAAGAAATCGTTTGAACGTTCCGATATTAATCTGTAAAATTTGTATCCATCCGATTTATCGGTAACACTTTCTATTGGTTCATATTCTAAAATTTCTTTTTGAAGCGATGAATAGTCTTGTTCAGAAACATATGGCGGATTGGAAACTATAAGGTCGAATTGTTGATTAGTTTGATATTCTTCAATACCGGAATTAATAAAATCTATTTTATCATTAACCCCGTTAAAACCGGCATTTGCTTCTGCAACTTTTATTGCTGAAGATGATAGATCAATCGAAGTTACTTTAACTCCGTTCAAATTTTTTGCAAGGGAAATTGCAATGTTACCGGAGCCGCTTCCAATATCTATAATGGTTTTAACATTGACTTCAGAACTTAATTTAATTGCTTCCTCAACCAACAATTCAGTCTCGGGTCTCGGTACCAAAACATCTTTTGATACTTTTAATTTAAGACCGTAAAACTCAACTTCACCCAAGATGTATTGAAGCGGTTCGAATTTTCCTCGACGAGCAATGTACTCTCGGTAGGATTGAACTTCTTCATCGTTCAAAGGTCTTTCAAACATCAAGTATAAATCCAAACGCTTGCAATTGAGAATTCCGGCAAGTAGAAGTTCGGCATTTAGACGCGGTGACTCAATTCCCTTTTCTTCAAGATAACCTGTTGAAAGCTGTACTGCCTCGAGAACCGTTAATTGCTTAGAATTTTGTTTCATACCATTTAAAATAAAAAAGGGATGCAACAATTACATCCCTTCAGCGAAATGAATTAAATACCTTACTTTTGATAAGTTGATAAAATATATTCGGCAACTGCACGAGCTTCATTCGGTTTTAACCCTTGATTAGGCATGGCAGGATAAGCCGGATTTATCTTTTGAGGATTTAAAATAAACTGAACTAACGCATCTTTATTATTAACATATTTCGGTAAAACTTCATTGTAAGGCGGACCAACCAACTTTCTATCAAATTGATGGCACGCAATACATTTGCCGTTATAAATATCCTCTCCGCTAATTACCGCTGTTTGTAATCCCAAACTGGATTTAAATTCTTCTTCATATTTTGCAAACTTTGCTTCAAGTTTTGCAAGCTGCTTTTTTGATGTTGAACTGAACGCCGCCTGATCCTTTGCGTTATTGAATACAAAAAGTAAAAAAGATAATACTACTAAAGTAGTTATGTAATTCGACTTCTTGTCTTTCATCATTACATAGAAAAACGTTGCAATCAATAAAAGAGAAGCTATAAGCAATAAGTTCAAAAGAAATATATTATAAGCTAATGCGCTCTCGGGTGTAAAAACTAATTGCAGCAAAACAAATACTGGGAGAATAATTACAAAAACAAGTCCTTTTGTTATTGAATACTCTCTAACAAGATTAATAAATTCGGGAGCATACTCTTTTTCATCACGGATTTTGTAATAGTAAAATAAGACTGCCACCGGACTTAAAGCCAGAGCTAAGATCACTAAATAAAACACGTATGAAATTGTTCGAATTGAGAATAATGTCGCAATTATCGAAGTATCACTTCCCCATAAAGATAAATCGGCAGCATTTTCAATCGCACTTGCAAAAAGCCAGGCTGTAATTAGGAAAAGAATTAAACTCCATAAATCATTTTTTTGAAATCGTTTACCGGCTTCAGTTCTATAAATTTCTAATACCTCATTTGTGTCTTTTTCATCAAATTCAATTTGCTTTTTGTCAACTGAATCCAAAACGGTTTTGAGATTAAAACTATTCTTATAAGAGAACATTAGAATAATTCCAAGAACAAAGCTTACAAAACCGGCAATCAAAAAAGATACACTACTTGCAGATGAATATTGGAGCAATTGTATATAACAGAAAATTGCACTAATTAATGGAATGATCCCGAGAGCAAAAACGACACTTTTATTAAATGTAGCAATATTAACCAAATCTCTTGCAATATTAAGATACCTGCTATCACCGCTCTTTGAGCTTTTCTTCTTCAAAATGATAGAATAAAGAGAAGCTCCTATCAAAATAGTAAGATATGGAACAAACAGAGTGAACGTCAATCCCAACAAATATTTGAGTAATATCAAATGTTCGTGAGATTGAGGAAGAGCTAAGCTATTAAAAAAATCCATACTACATTTCCTTAAAGTTGTCTAAAAATAAGTTTGTCCAAAGATATAATTATCACAACTATCAACACATAAACATTTATCAAATAAAACGCTTTTCTAAAAACAATCTTATTCAAATAATCTTTTACAACATCAATCGATTTCCAAATAAGCCAAAGTCCTGCTAAAACTAATAATACAGCAGTGAGCAATGTGGCAGAAAAACTAAAAAGCGGAATCAACAAACTGCTGATTGCGAGAGCAACAATCCAAGTAAAAGTGATTCTGCTTAACTGCGCACCGGAAAAAATTTTTGTCAAAGTCGGGAATCCGGCTTTCTCATAATCATGACCGAAAATTAAAAGCAGCAGCCAAAAATGGGGTATCTGCCAAATAAAAAAGAACATAGCCAGAGCCATAGCTTGCGGCTGCCATAAGTAACCGCCGGCGGCAACCCATCCTATAACAGGCGGGATAGCGCCAACCAAAGAACCCGGAACAACTGCCAATGCAAATTTCTTTTTCATCGGTGTATAAAATAAATTATACCAAATTAGAGTTATCCATCCGAGAACGAGCGCTGTGAAACCCGATGAAAAATAAATTAATGCACTGCCAATAATTATAAGAACAATAGAAAACATCAATCCGGTTATGTCACTAATTTTCCCGGATACAAGCGGACGATTTTTTGTTCTGTCCATTAACGAGTCGGTTTTCTTTTCTTGATAATGATTAATTGCAGAAGAACCGCACGCTAAAACAAAAACTCCCAAAGATGGCAAAATTAATCTCGTTGATAATTCGCCTGCATATTGAATAAATCCCACAGCAGTTGAAATCGCCACAAAAAAAGTAATTCTAACTTTTGCTAATTCGAGAAACGGTTCAATTTTGTTTAGCGCCGTTTCAAAATACTTGTTCAATTTATGCTCTTTATACTCTCAATTACTTTAACTAACTCATCATCGCTTAAATTATACTTTTGCGAAGGCATCATACCTACTGCATAACCTTTTGCAATATCAGCATTAGGTGAAAGTATAGATCTTCTCAAATATTCTTCATCAACTAAAATTTCTCTTTCTTCACCATCGGTTAAAACAATTCGTTTTGTTCCAACTAATCCTTTGAAAGATGGAGCAAGTTTTTCGGAGCCGTCGACGGTATGGCAAGCCATACAACCTTTTTCACGTAATAAGGTATGTGCAGAAAACTCGAGTTTTGCCGTCGTTCCATTTTCGATGACGGTTAATGTGTCCTTCGAGTTATCAACTGAATCATTAGCAGTAGAATCATTATACCATTTTTTGAAATCATTTTCAGTCATAGCAATTACGGCAGAGTACATCATAGAATGTTTAAGTCCGCAGTATTCCGCGCATGCAATATCGTATCTGCCCGGTGTTTCTGCGGTAAAGGATAAATAATTATTTCTTCCCGCAATTACATCCTCTTTAATTCTAAAAGCAGGTATCCAAAGGGAATGGTTTACATCTGCCGAAGTCATCAGTAATTTTACAGGTTGATCAACAGGAACATACAACGAATCTGTTTTCTTTCCGTTTGGATAATTAAATTCCCACGCCCACATTCTTGCAGCTACTTTAATTTCGAAAGCATCGTCAGGAATTTGTCTGATTTGACTAAACCCTAGATATCCATAATAAAACATAGTTAAGACGAGAATTGTCGGAATACCAATCCATAGTATTTCAAGCCACAAGTTACCGTGGATATCAACAGGTTTATGCCCTTTTTTACGATGATACTTAAAAACAAAAAATATCATTACAGCGGTAACTCCAAGCAGAAGAACAATAGAAATGCCGACAATTAAAAGCATTACATTATCAACAGTTTCGGTAGTAGATGCCGGAGAAGTTCCGCTTAAAAATGCAAACATTATTGACCTCACCTATTAAACACATCAAAGAAAGTTAATACAAAAATTACCAAGAGGGTCATCCCGCTCAATAGTATAAATGCTTTGAAGATAGGTTCTTCATATTTTATATGCATAAAGTAATTTATAACCAAACTCGATTTAACAGCGGCAATAAACAAAGCAATTGCTAATGCTATATTCCCGAAATCAATTCCGGCAACAGTTACCGTAATAGATGTTAGAGCAATTAATGATAGCCAAACTAATACATAAATGCCGTAACCGTGTGTATGATTTTTATTTTCAGTTTTTCCGTGTTCCATTAAAACCTCAATGTATAAGATAGAATAGAGGGAAAAGAAAAATCCATATTAAGTCTACCAGATGCCAGTACAGACCGCCGTTTTCCATTTTAACATAATTATCGTGTGTAATTTTATCCCGCTTAACAAACACAATTATAAAAGAAATAATTATTACACCGATTATTACGTGAAGGGCGTGCAGACCAGTCATAACATAATACAAGCCGAAAAACAGTATTTCACCGTTTTGTTTGTTTAATAATTCTTCCGAACCGGGATAAATACCGTGACTAATTTTAGAACTCCATTCAAAATATTTTACAACCATAAAAACAAACGCAAAACCTATGGTTGAATAAAGATAAAATAATGACAATTTCTTTTTATTGTTTTGAATAGCTACAATAGCTAAAACCATTGTTAGTGAACTTGTAAGCAGTACAATTGTATTAAATGTACCCATAGCGGTATTTAGTTCTAAAGCGGCTAATTTGAATAAGTCCGGGTGTTGAAATCTATAAACTGCATATACGAGAAACATTCCGCCAAAGAGAAGGACTTCCGTAAAAAGGAAAACCCACATCCCCATTCGCGCGCCAATATCATCTCTGTGAACGTGATGTACTGCAGCACTGTCACTTTGACTCATACTCTAACTCCTTGAGTTGACTAAAGTCATAAGGTTCATGATTAACAGTTATCTCTTTATTAAAATTTAACAGCGGCGGGGGTGAAGAAGTCTGCCACTCAAGAGTTACACCACCCCAAGGATTTGCATGTGCAGGTTTCCCATTCCTAAGTGCATGTATGATGCTCCAAAATATTGAAATTATTGTAGCAAGCATCAGCCATGAACCGATTGTTGAAACAAATTGTAAATCGGCAAATTGGGGAAGATAATCATAATACCTTCTCGGCATTCCCTGATAACCCAAGATAAATTTCGGGAAGTAAAGAACATTGAAAGCGATCACAAAAGCCAAAGCATTCCAACTTGCCCACTTAAGGTTATACATTTTACCAAACATTTTCGGGAACCAATAATACATAGCAGCAAAAGCTATTGTGCCGGCACTTCCGAACATTACATAATGGAAGTGAGCAACAACAAAGTAAGTATCGTGCACGTGAATATCCGCAGTGATGCTTCCCAAAACCAAACCTGTTAATCCGCCGATCGAAAAAAGAAAAATAAAAGCCATCACCCATAAGAACGGGGGCTTTGGATCAATACTTCCTTTGTACATAGTTGCAACCCAGTTGAAAACTTTTACACCGCTGGGAAGAGCTACAATGTATGTAAGCAAGGAAAAAATTATTCGTGCCGTATCACTGATGCCGCTTGTAAACATATGATGTGCCCAAACGAGATAACCGACAAACGCAATCGCCAAACTCGACATTGCAATTGGACCGTATCCAAAGATTGTTCTTCGTGAAAACGTCGGAATAATTTCAGAAACGACACCCATTGCAGGCAGAACCATTATATAAACCGCCGGATGTGAATAAATCCAAAACATATGCTGGAACAGCAGCGGATCACCACCCAATGCAGGATCAAAAATTCCGACTCCAAATGTTCTTTCAATAATTACAAGTAATATAGTTATACCGACAACCGGAGTGGCAATAACCTGAATCCACGCAGTTGCATAGGATGCCCATACAAACAGCGGCATTCTGAAAAAATTCATCCCCGGTGCACGAAGCCTATGTATTGTAACAATGAAATTTAAGCCCGTAAGAATTGAAGAGAATCCCAATACAAAAGCTGCAAATAAAGGAAGAGAAACATTTGTTGTGGTTCTAACACTATATGGAACGTAGAATGTCCAACCCGTATCAATTGGTCCGCCCTTTAAAAAAAGAGAAAGTAGGACAAGAACGCTTCCGGCTAAATAAATCCAGTATGAAAGAAGATTCAATCTTGGGAAAGCAACATCTTTCGCCCCAATTTGCAAAGGCAGGAAGAAATTCCCGAATATTGCCGGAATTCCCGGAATGATAAACAGGAAGGTCATTATAACACCGTGCAGGGTAAACAAAGTATTATAAGTTTGGGCTTCCATTATAGTTTCACCGGGAGCAATTAATTCCAAGCGCATCAAAACACCGAAAATTGCACCGACAAAAAAGAAAGTCGCAATAGTAACCAAATACATTATACCGATTCTTTTATGATCCGTACTTAGGATCCAGGAAAGAATACCGGTATTTTTCTTAGTGGTACCCTCTTCGTAAAATGATTTTTCGGCTACAGCGACATTACTATTAGCCATTTATTTCAACTCCTTTAATTCTTTTTCTTTTTTTTTAATAATAACACCGTCAAAAATATTCCGAGAGAGATTAACATAATAGAGCCGAATATTCTTGTAATGTTCAACGTATAACCTCTCCCTTCCGGATCGTAGCTAAAACAAAACTGTAATGCTTTATTTATAGTTGGATTAGTCTTTCCGCTTCCGGCGTCAAGCAAAGCCATTTTAACATCAAAGGGATTGTATGTTGAACCGTAAATGTAACGTGAAATTTTGCCATCTTTTGAAATTGCCATTAATGCACCGGCATGAAGAAAGTCTTCATCATTCGGTTTGTAGTGAAATCCAACAGCATCAGTTACTTTTTTGATGTTTTCTTCATTACCGGTTAAGAATGTCCAGGCTTCATCAGGAAATTCCCGCTGAATACTATTAAAATAATTCTTCTTCCATTTTGCAGCCAATTCAGGTGTTTCCCTCGGATCGAAACTCAAACTAATTACTTTAAACTCTTTTAAAGGTTCAAGTTGTATTTTATCAACGACCCAGGAAAGTTCAGTTAACAAGGGACTGCATATTCCGGGACATTCATAATAAACAAGCATTAATAGGAACGGTTTATCAACAATTTCATTCAACTTAACCGTATCCCCTTTTGATGTATAAAATTCAGTATCAAGAGGTATATAATTTCCCAATTTTTCGTCAATACCAACTTCTTGAGCTTGTAAGTGGTATGACGAAAAAATCGACAGAAATAAAATCAATGTTATAATTCTAATTTTTCTAAACATAACTAAACCGAAGCTGTTCCTAATACATTTTTCATATAATTAAATAAACTTTGCCATTCATTTTGTTCCAATGTATTTACAACAGCACTAAAGCCCAACTCCAAAAAATCTGAATTGACCAACTTTATAAAATCTTCTAAATTCATTTGAGTCAAGTTTACATCTGCAAAGGCAGATAAAACTCTGTATTTATTAACAACTACATCCTTAAATATTTTTGCACCTTCCAAATTCGGATGATTATTAACATAGTTTATTAAGCTTGTTAATTTATTAGAAATTGAATTTTCCGTTATTACCTTTTCGACTGCAAGTTCAACCGGTATTTGGTTTTGAGTTTGTCGGCCTTTAGTTAATTGATACGCAGCATCAACTTCTTGAACTTGTTCTTCGGTAATTTTAGGGAAATCCGCCAAGGTTCTGATAAATTGTATTATAGCAATTCTATCGATCGGCGGCATATATTCGTAAGCAGCCATCCCGTTTTCAAGAATACCTTCTTCTAGTGTCTTATACATTTGAATAAAATCGCGCCCGTTTGTCCAGCCAGTGGTACTCGTAAAATTTCTAGGCGGTGGATTTAAAGCAGCGCCGGCGGGCCCATCACCTAATCCGTTGTTACCGTGGCAAGATGCACAATTATTCTGATATAATTCTTTCCCATTATTTATTAATTCAGTCGGTGGATTGGTTATTACACTTAAATCTACCGGAGGCATTGTACTCCCCTTTTTCATCTCAAGAGTTCGTTTCACATTATCTTCAACGGGAGCATTAACCGGTACGTCATTCATTGAAATTGTATTCAAATTTTTGACGAAGAAAATTCCAGCCAGCAATAAAATGAAAAAGAAATAAGGGAATACCCAACCGAATAATCTTTTTGGGTTTTTAAAAAGATTCTTAAAATCTATTTCAGGTTCAAATTTTGTTTTATTGTTATCTTCCATTTCCAAATTCCGAATTAGAGTCTAAAATCCAATCCTCTTTTTAATTTTGGATCACCAATTGCAACCAAGTTTTCTTTCTTCGCTTTCATACCGAATAAAATAACTATGATTCCGAAAGTCAACATCGGGAAACCGATTTCCATCCAGCTAACCGGAGCACTTTCCGGGCTGTATGTTGGCATAATAAGCCAATATAAATCAACAATATGCGCCATCAAAATCCAGATGGACATAAATTTCAATCTCTTCGGATTTGTTTTTGATGGTTGTGAAACCATTGCAAAATACGGTACAACAAAATGAACAATTATTAAAAAGATAGAGACGTACAACCAATTTCCTTCCCATCTTGCTAAATACCAAAAAGTTTCTTCGGGAAGATTTGCGTAATAAATCAATAAAAATTGAGAGAAGGCAATGTAAGCCCAGAAATTAACGAAGGCAAACATCAAAGCACCCAGACTGTAGTAATGATCTGTTCTAATACCTTTTACCAATAATCCTTTTTCATTTAAGTAAACTGCAAGAAAAGTTACAATAGCAATAGCTGCTAAAACCGTTCCTGAAAAATAATAAACACCAAAAATTGTACTGAACCAGTGCGGCTCTAAGCTCATTATCCAGTCAACTGCATAAATTGTGATTGTTATTGCAAAAATCGGCATGAATATCGCCGATAACTTTATGTTGGTAGATGTTAATTTTTGATCACCGGTTGTATCTTGCATTCTTGAACGTTTTGTAAGCATCAAGTAAAAGGAAATCCAAATTATGTAGGCAGCCAAAACTCTTATAACGAAAAATTGTTCGTTCAAATAACCGGATTTTCCTTTCAAAATTTCATCACTCGCAACCGCTTCTTGATGAGTCCAATGAAACAAGTCATGCATATTCAAATACACCGGGATTGCAATTACTGGAAGTATAACTAAAATGACTCCCAAAAATTCGGTTATTCTTCTAAATGGAACGCTCCAAACAGCACCGCCGAGATATTCAACTGCTACCCAAAACAATGCTCCCAAACTTATGCTTGTTAGGAACATAAGCATTATCAAGTTATTAAATGCACTTCTTACCGGGTCTACAAAATATGAAATTATAACAAGCACTAATCCCAATGCAAAGAATGCAACACCCGCTTTCCCGAATCCGGCTGGGAGTGGTTTTTTTGTGTATTCAATTTTTGTATCTGCAGAACTCATTGTAAATCAGACTCCTTAGCATTTAACGCACGCTGCAATGCTCTGATATATAAAATTATTGCCCACTTTTCTTCACGCGATAATTGAGAAGAATATGAAGGCATAACATTTTGTCCTTCCGTAATTACATGAAATATTCTTCCGTCACTCCAGTTCCTAACTTTCTCCGAATGGATAGAAGGAGGATTCGGAAATTGACCACGCAGACGACTATCCCCTTCACCGAAATAACCGTGACAAGGACTGCAATAAACGTCATATTTCTTCTTCCCTAAATCCAAATTTTCTTTAGTAAAACTTAGAGGGTTGATTAGATTTTTTGCTGCAAGTTCCGGTTCTCCTTTATATGGATAAGGAATTGTTCCTCTCGCAATTGTACCTTCAACGGGAGGCTGCATCGAAAATCCGTTTGCAAATACTTGTGAAGTTTCTTGAGGAACAAGTTTGTCTTGTTCCATCATCCAATTAAAAGGAACCATAAACATTAGTTTGTTCAAGGAAAAGTATGTGGTACCTGATATGACAATTGCCGTAATAACTAAAAATCCTAAAAACTTTGGTTCGAATATCTTGGGCTGAGCATTAACCTCGTCTTCATCCCAATAAATTTCAGTTACTTCCGAGGCACCCAACTCACTAAATAAACCCTTAACCTCATCTAAGTTGAAAGCCGGATCATTAGCTTCAATATAAATACCGTACCTGTCGCTTGAAACTTTTTTCATATAATCCGTGTCGTGAAGCGGATGAGAATTATTCGGTAGTTTGAAAAAGAAAAACAACATCGTTACAACTGTACCAATTGCCGCAGCAAGCACTGTTACTTCAAACATTATAGGGACATACTTAGGAAATGCAAAGTACGGTTTACCGCCTATTATTAAAGGGTAATCCACTGCCGACATCCAAAAGGTCATGAGTAATGCTGCCAATGTTCCGCTTAGTCCGAAAACTAATGCTGCATAACCCAATTTAGATCGACCAAGCTTCATAGCTTGCGGCATCCCGTGAATTGGGTATGGAGTATTTACGTCAAACTTTTTGTATCCTTTTTCTACTACCTTTTTAGCAGCATTAGTTATCTCATCGGGGGTATTGAAAATACCTGCTATAGCATATAAAATCTTTTCACCCATCATCAATGATCCTTATGTGAAGGTTGTGCATCATCCAAAACAGCCTTAACCTCGGCGATGGATACAACCGGTAATGTTTTTGTAAATAACAACATAAGTGTGAAGAATAATCCGAAACTGCCAATCAATATTGCACCATCGGTTAAAGTCGGTGTATAATAAGCCCAGCTCGAAGGCAAATAATCTCTTGAAAGTGAAGTAACGGTAATCACAAATCTTTCGAACCACATACCGACGTTTACAAAAACTGCAATGACAAACATTATCGGAATTGTTCTTCGAATTTTCTTAATCCAGAATAATTGCGGGAATATCACATTGCAGGATACCATAATCCAATATGCCCATGCGTACGGTCCGAAAGCTCTGTTAATAAATGTGAATTGTTCGGGCTGAACACCGGAATACCAAGCGATAAAAAATTCCATTGCATAAGCATAGCCCACCATACTGCCTGTGAGCAAAATAATTTTGTTCATTTTCTCGAGAGTATCAAGCGTAATAATATGTTCGAAATTGAAAATTTTTCTAATGAAGATTAATACATTCTGCACCATTGCAAATCCCGAAAAAACTGCACCCGCAACAAAGTACGGCGGGAAGATAGTTGTATGCCATCCGGGAAGTATGGATACGGCAAAGTCGAAACTCACAATTGTATGAACGGAAAGTACGAGCGGTGTAGCAAAACCGGCGAGAATTAAATACACCATTTCATAATGCTGCCAGTGCCTGTTTGAATGCCGCCATCCCAGACTAAATATTGAATAAATGACCTTTTTGATTTTGTTTGCAGTTCTATCTCTAAGAGTTGCGAAATCGGGTATTAGACCGACGTACCAGAAAATCAGCGATACGGTAAAGTAAGTTGTAACCGCAAAAACATCCCATAAAAGCGGGGATGAAAAATTAACCCAAAGCGAATGCTGGTTTGGATAAGGAAGCAAGTAACCTGCTAACCACGGTCTACCTACGTGAATTAATGGGAATATTCCTGCTGTCATCACGGCAAAAATCGTCATACCTTCTGCAAAACGCGCAATACCTGTTCGCCATTTTTGTCTAAATAAGAATAGTATTGCAGAGATTAGAGTTCCGGCGTGACCAATACCAACCCAAAATACAAAGTTTACAATCGGGAATCCCCAACCTACCGGGTTATTATTACCCCACATACCGGTTCCGTAATAAAATGAAAGTCCTAAACCAACTATGCCAATCAAAAGCATAGTAACCGTAACACTAAGCGCCATATAATATTTTTTGTCCGGCTTGGTCTCAAGCGGTTTGGATATTACTTCATCTATCTGTCTAAACGACGGCTTATTTTCAATTACCGATAATTCTTGTGAGTAGTCAACAGTTGACACTAGACTTCCTCCGAATGAGTATTTCTTAATTTAGCTAAGTATGTAACGTTTGGACGAACATTTAATTCTTCCAATACGTGATAACCCAAATCATGGTTTCTATATTTATCAATATCAGAACCTTTGGCATTTATATCACCAAAAACGATTGCATCCGTAGGGCAAGCAACTTGACATGCGGTCTTAACATTGTCACCTATTATTTCTCTTCCTTCTCGGATAGCGTTTTCTCTTTCTTCCATAATCCGTTGAACACAGAATGTACATTTTTCCATTACACCGCGTGAACGCACTGTTACTTCAGGATTATTTACTAATGCAGTAACGTCATTTTCGTAATATGCATCGGCAAAATGGTCTCTGAAGTTGAAGAAGTTGAATCTTCTTACCTTATAAGGACAGTTATTGGCACAGTAACGAGTTCCAACGCATCTATTATATGCCATTTGGTTTAAGCCGTCAGTGCTGTGGTTTGTAGCATTAACGGGACAAACATTTTCACACGGGGCATTATCACAATGCTGGCAAAGCATAGGCTGATTGCTTACTTCCGGTTCATCGGGTGTGCCGGAGTAATATCTGTCAATTCTTATCCACTGCATTTCTCTACCGACTGCAACCTGGTCTTTTCCGACGACCGGAACATTATTCTCAACATTACATGATGTAACACAAGCGGCACAACTTGTACATTTATTCAAATCAATTGCCATTCCCCACTTAACATCGTTATATACAAATTCCTTGGTGATGTTTAACGGTTCATGCTTGTCTACGTGCAAGAAATGAGGATCTTTTTTATAATCCTCAACAGTACCGTTACGAATAATATTTCTTATTAAATGAAAATCTTTTACGAAGTTATCATCAAGAGCATGATGTTCTTGAGTCGAAACCAACGAATAAGTTTTACCGGTTTTTTCAATTGAATTGCTGCTTAAAATAAATGTAAAATTATCACGCGATACATCAAGCAAATCATTAGCATAAAAACCGACATTTTTTCCAACATCACCGCAAACACTTCTTCCATAACCTAATTCAATCACAATTAAGTCATCAGCCATTCCAGGCTGCACCATAACAGCAATTTCTAAACTTGTTCCGTTTACATCAACTTTAATAACATCATTATTTTGAACCGATAATCTCTTTGCAGTTGTAGGAGAAATTGCAGCATAGTTATCCCATGTTGCTTTTGTAACCGGGTGCGGTGTTTCCTGAAGCCACCCGTTATTTGCGAATCTTCCATCACCTACAAAATAACTTTTCTGCAAGTGGAGAACCATTCCAGAATTTTTAATTGCTTTAATATTGCTGATTGCATCCTGTTTAAATTGCAAGGTAAGTGCATCAGACTTTAACTTAACAACACCATCGTGTAAAACAGTGTACCAAAATGTTTTGAAGTCAGTCGGAGTGTTGAAATTAGAATAAACCAACTCTTGAAAGTTGTTCATCAGATATTTGTGATAAATATCTTCTGCATAATCTTTGTTTTCATTAATCCAATTCAAAAGGATTGCCTCTTTTTGTCTAGTATCATAAAGAGGAGCAATAATAGGTTGCTGCGTAGAGTAAACGTCGTTTCTCGGTTGAAAATCATTCCAGCATTCCAAATCGTGATTTATTGCTAAGGTAAAAGTGCTGATGTTGGAAGACTCGTTAACGCTTTCAGTCAATGTAATAGTTTGTTCAACTCTTGATAATGCCTCTTCATATCCCAATACATTCGGGAAATGATATACGGGATTAGTGTCGAAATGAACAACTACTCCCACCTTACCGGAGTTCATCGAATTGACTAACGTTTTCAGATCATTAATTGAAGACAAGGGTAATTGCGGTGTGGAATACGAATTCAAATTATATAAAGAAGTATTCCCTAAAACTTCATTAAGTAAATTAACTGCTTTATGAACATCCTTACTTAATGTATCACCGGCATAAACAATCGCTTCGCCTTTATTTTGAATTAAATCATCAACTAAATAACTTATATATTTTTCGTTAAGTGAATTTTCCGATGCGAATATTTTTAGGTCATACTTTGAAATAAGAGTTGAAACAGCTGAACTTAAATTTATTTCGGAAGCATTTCTTCTATTAACAATTTCATTTGTAAGTGAAAGGACAAAGTCTAATTGCAGGTCAGGTCTAACTCGTAATCTGTAATCGGCATTAGAACCGGTTAAACTCATTCCTCCTTCTGCAACATAGAGACGATTGAAGTCGGTTCCCTTCATCACATCCCTTCGCTTTGAAAACATCCTCATATTTTCAACGGTGTTGCCTTCTTTTCCTAAGAAGTCGGACTCAAGAGATAAAATCACATTTGCCTTTTCAAAGTTGATCGAAGGAATGGAATCAGTACCGTAGGTTTCCTTCCAAGCGTCTCTTCTATTTTTATCGCTGAAAAGTTCGTAAGAATAAATTTTTGTGGTCGGGTATTTATTTTGGAAATCATTTAATAATCTAGCTGTTGTTGGCGAGTAAACAACATCCGTTACAATTGCAATTTCTTTGTTTTCTGCAACAGATTTTTGAAGTGAGGAAATAATATCGGAATCCAATTCATCCCAAGAAACTTTTGAATTTCCCTTTAAAGGATTTTGTAAACGTTCGGGATCGTATAAATTCAGAATGCTAGCTTGACCTATTGCGTTTAACTTACCTTTATTTATAGGATGATCGGGATTACCATCAACTTTTATTGGTCTCCCTTCACGTGTTCGAACTAAAACACCGTAACTTTCAGAACCAAATGAAAGTGTTGATGCATAAAAATTAGGCTTTCCGGGCAGAACTCCTTCCGGTCTATCGTTATAAGGAATGATTTCACCTTTATCGCGGTAATCAGTACAGGAAGTGACAGCAAATGCAGCGGAAGCAGATAATAATGCTAAAAATTTTCTTCTCGAAACTCCTTTCATTTCAGAAGGATCAAATTCATCGGTTACGCCATTTTGAAATTCGTTTACCTTCGATTCAAAAACCGCATCGTTATCGTGATATTCTTTCAAACTTCGCCAAAAATCAGGGTTATTAATTCTTTTTTTATCAGACATACTATCAAACCTTATTTATTCGCTTTACCGCAGATGAATGGATTTTTACTTGTTTGTTAATTCTGATTTTGTTTGCTTTATCAAAAAACTTCAAAGGTGATTTAGCAAAAACAGCAGTTCCCAATGCAGTAATTGCTGTTAAGCCGAAAAATTTTCTTCTGTTTAATTTTTTACTCATAATATTCTCTTATTATCTATGACAAGCTGCACAATTTTCCGGACCCATCTTAACATTTTGCAAGTACGGTAAATTTTCTTCAGGATGCCGATGGCAATCCAAGCAAGTAGTCATTGTAAAACCTTTCACTTGTTCAACAACTTCCATCTGAGTCACGTCACCGTGACAGCTTTCGCATTGTATTCCTTTATTAACGTGTACACTATGATTGAAATATGCATATTCAGGAACTTTATGAATTCTTTTCCAGGGAAGGGGTTTACCGGATTCATAATATTCGGTCAGCTTTATAATCTCCGGTTTATTTTTACGAGCAACCGAATGACAATTCATACAAATATTAACCGACGGCACTAAAGCGTGTCTGCCTTTAGTAACACCTGTATGACAGTATTCGCAATCTATTTCCATTAATCCGGCATGAAGTCTATGAGAGAATGCAACGGGTTGCTCGGGTGCGTAACCAATTCCATCTCTTTCAGCACGAGATACATAAAAAGTGATCAAAAATGTTACTGCTATTACAAATAATGTTAATGGAAGGCGAATTTTAAGTGTGTAATCAAGTAAACTTTTTTTCATCTGTAACCCGTTAGCTACAACTTTCCCTAATAATTAATTTTGACTACTTGGAGAGCCTTTAATGAATATTAGGCTCATTTATTTTGTTACTTTAATAAAAATTCGGTAAGACTTTAAACCCAGTTAAAGATAGGACACTAAATCCTATTTTTAAGAGACGCAAAATAAAAAATAATGGTAAAAAACAAAAGAAAATCTTCTCAAAGAAATATATTTAATTCCAAATTAATTCTTTCTGTTTACAACAAAATCAACAAGTGAGTTTAAGGAAGTTTTGTAATCATTTTCCGGGAAAGACGAAATACTGTCTTTAGCCTTCTTGATATACTTGTCTGCTTCAGATTCTGCATATTCAATTCCACCGTTTGAAAGCACAAAATCGATAACTTCTTTGATACGCCCTTTTTTTCTTTCGCTTTTAATTAGTTTGATAATTCTTTCGGATTCTTTTTTATCTACATTTTTGAGAGAGTATATTAAAGGCAGAGTAATTTTTTTCTCTTTAATATCTCCACCGAGTGGTTTGCCTATTATTTTAGATTTACCGGTGTAATCAAGAATGTCATCTCTAATTTGGAATGCAATACCAAGAGATTCACCAAAACTGTGTAGTGATTCTATCACCTTTTCATCTTTAGATACACTTCGGGCACCGATCTCACAACATGTTGAAATTAATGATGCGGTTTTATCCGATATGATTTTATAATAAGTTTCTTCATCCAAATCCAATTTGCGGGTTTTGCTGATTTGCAATAGTTCACCTTCGGACATTCTTTTAACCGTATCAGTAACAACTCTCAAGAAATCAAAATCGTTACCGTCAACGGCAAGCATCAGACCTCTTGATAAAAGATAATCACCAATTAATACTGCAACTTTGTTTTTCCAAACGGCATTAATAGAGGGCAGTCCCCTTCTAATTTCTGCGGCATCCACAACATCATCGTGAACCAAGGTGGCGGTATGAAGCATTTCAACTAATACTGCTCCGCGATATGCCCGTTCGGTAATTCCACCGCTAAGCCCGGCAGAAAAAAGTACAAGAACGGGTCTTATTTTCTTCCCCTTTTGTTTAAGGATGTACTTCATCACTAAATCAACTAAACCAACTTTTGATTTAAGGGAAGATTTAAAGATTTCGTTAAACGTATCTAATTCTTTGCGGATGGGGGAAATTATTTCTGAAAGCTTATTCGAGAGCACTCTTTCTCTGGAAAATTTTTGAAACAAAAATACTTATTTCATACAATAAAACCAACGGAACAGCAAGAAGAACCTGTGCAACAGGGTCGGTTCCCGGAGTTAATATTGCGGCCGCTACAAGGATTAAAATTATTGCGTGTTTCCTGTATTTTCGCATGAATGCCGGTGTAAGTAAACCTAATTTTGAAAGAAAGAACGACAACATAGGCAACTCAAAAACTAAGCCTGCAGCAAGCATTACACTAATAATAATAGAGAAGTATTCGTCGATAGCAAAGTTATTTTCAATCTGTTCACTCCCAAATTGACCTGCGAAAGCCAATGTCATCGGAAGCATTACAAAATAAGCGAAGACAATTCCCGCTATAAAACAGAGAGATGAAAATGTAACTACCGCAGTTACATATTTCCTTTCATTCGACTTTAATGCCGGTGCAATAAACAACCACAGTTGGTAAAATAAATTTGGAATGCTCAAAACTACACCGGCAATTAACGCAACTTGGAAGTAGAGAAACAGCTGACCGAATGGACGCAGGTTTTGAAGTTTAATCTCTGCTCTTTGAGCAGGTAGAAGAAGGATGTGATCAATTAAAATGTCAATGAAAATCCAAGCGATGATAGTACCAACTACTACACCAATTAACGAATAAAGAATACGCCACCGCAATTCCTCGAGATGTTCAAGGAACGACATTTCGACTTCATCGGGATCGCCGTTTTCAAGTTTTTTTGTTTCGTCGGAACTCACTCAATTGCTATGGTCTAAGTTCGGGATATAGAGGAAATTTTGAACAGAGAGTTTTCACTTCCTCTTGAATTTTATTCAATTCACTTTCATTTTCATAATTGGTGATTGCCCTGTTTATCAACTCGGCAATCTGATCCATCTCGTGTTCTTTCATTCCGCGTGTTGTAACTGCGGCTGTTCCTATTCTTATACCGCTTGTTACAAACGGACTCTTTGTATCGAACGGAATCATATTTTTATTGACTGTAATGTTTGCTGAACCTAAAGCGTTTTCGGCTTTTTTACCGCTTAACTCTTTGTTCGTCAAATCAACTAACATTAAATGATTATCAGTACCGTTGGAAATTATTTTGAAATCATACGACATAAGCTGTTCCGCTAAACGATTTGCATTTTTAATCACTTGCTGAGCATAAACCTTGAAGTCATCACTGAGTGCCTCCTTAAACGCTACAGCTTTAGCCATAATAACATGCATTAACGGACCGCCTTGAATACCAGGCATAACCATCGAATCAAAAACTTCGGACATCATTTTAGTGCGATCACCTTTGGGAGTTTTAATTCCCATCGGGTTCTCTTTGTCTTTACCAATTAAAATTACACCACCGCGAGGTCCGCGTAATGTTTTATGAGTTGTTGAAGTGACAACATCACAATACTCAAGCGGATTATTCAACAAACCTTTCGCAATTAAACCCGCCGGGTGAGCCATATCGGTCATAAGAAATGCTCCAACTTTATCGGCTATTTCGCGGAAAGCTTTATAATCCCAATCACGTGAATATGCACTTGCGCCTGCGATAATCATTTTGGGTTTTTCTTTTTTAGCAAGATCTTCAATCAAATTGTAATCGAGTAATTGAGTTTCTTTACTTAATTGGTAACCTACAACATCATAAATTTGTCCGGAAAAATTGACCGGTGATCCGTGTGTTAAATGTCCACCGTGGTCAAGACTTAATCCCAATACCTTATCACCAGGTTTTAGCAAAGCCATATAAACAGCCATATTAGCTTGGGAACCACTGTGAGGCTGCACGTTTACATATTCCGCACCGAAGAGTTGTTTCAAACGTTCACGTGCTAATTCTTCAGCCATATCCACATATTCACAACCACCGTAATATCTTTTACCGGGATAACCTTCAGCGTATTTATTTGTCAACACCGAACCCGCTGCGGCAAGAACGGGCAATGATACAAAATTCTCTGATGCGATCAATTCTAAATGATCTTCTTGTCGATTTAATTCAAGATTAGCAACTTCTAAAATTTCCGGGTCATTTTTTAAATATTTTAACATAACTTTTAACTCAATTTATGGGATTGTAACACTGCGATTAATCCAATCGTAACATTTACCTTCAATTTTTATAGTATCACCAGATTTTATTTTTCTGAAGAAATAATCTTCTTGAGAAGGAACAGAATTACTTAGCGCAGAAACTCTTTCACGTGCTGTAGAACTATAGCTTCCACCTTTCGAAGCAGCTTCTCTGTATGTATTAACAGCCAATAGGTAAACAAGCTTGTCCATAAATTCAAAACCACAGCTCCTTGCAGCCTGTTCATAAAGTGTTCCTTCAATATAAAGCGGATAATCCCAACTTGGGTTTATAGACATTGCTTTTTGTAGATAAGACCTCGAAGCAGCTAATTGGCCTTGATTTTTATACATAAGTGCTAAGTTTACATAGTGTTCTGCATTATCTGGCTGCAATTCAATAAGTTTCTTATAAGCCTCAACAGCTTTATCCATTCTATCTAATTTTTGATATGCTGTGGCTAACTGGTTCCAGTAGTTTATTACATCGGGACTTTTACCAATCAAATATTCTAGTGGTTCAAGAGCCTTTTCATAATACCCATTACGCATTGCAATTGATGCATATTTCCAAGCTTTCTCCATATTATCTTTATCTAACTGCCAAGATTTATAAGTAATCTCAACTAACTCATCAGCATCTTCAGCTAAATTTTCGATTCGTGAAATCCATGTAGCATTATCAGGCTCGGCTTCAGAAAGTTTGGTATAAAGATTAAGAGCCTCTAACTTGTAACCGTTTTCCTGCGTAGCATTGTTAGTTAAAAGTAAACCCAATCTATCTTGGTAATAGGTATCAAGATCGGGATCAGCTTCTAAAGCTATTTTATAAGCTTCAATAGCATCCTCTGCAGGTCTGTCAGTCCAATTTTCAATTACAAAAGCTTTGCGGGCTAAATAATATGCTTTTTTTGCAGTATCATATTTAACTGCTTGGTCATAAAAATATAATGTAGTATCTGCTAAGGCCGCTTTTTCCTCATCGGTTGTAGCTAAGCTATCGTGCATATAAAAAAGCACATCTTCCATTTTAGGAAAGAGCCTGTATTTTACAAACGGAGCAGGGTCATTATTAATAACATTCCAACCATATTCATAAGCAGATTCATATAATCCGTTTTTTTGATCTTCGTTAAAAAGACTAAATTGGATCATTGCTTCTCGATCTTGTGCATAAATGTTTGCGAAGAACATTACTAAAAGGTAAGCCGTTAATATAATTTTAGTATGTTTCAATTTGTTATCCCCTATTTTTTTATCTTTCCGGTCTGATGAACCAAAGATCACCAAAATTTATTGTTATTATTGCTGAAAAAATATTTTCTTTTACCAAGTTGTTATCGGTTGTTCCACGAATTCCGTACTTAAACCCAAAATCAATCGAATTATCTACTCCCATTGGAAACGAAAAACCCGCATATGCTGCTAATTCATCAATACCTTTTCCGTTTACTTTATATTGAGATTCTTGATAACTTAAACCTGCACGCCAAATTATCTGTTCCCATGTACTACCAAATCTACCAGAATTATGCCGATATTCAAAACCAAGTGAATACCTTCTTAGATCTCTTAAATAAGCAGATTTAACACCACCAACCGTATATTCGGAAAAATTTTGGTTTACAAAATCGAACAGCAATGTATAGTTTTCATACAACGTCATTGAAAGTCCTAATCCTAATTTAGCAGGAATTTCCGAATCGTAATTTTTATTTTGAAACTCGACATAACCTTTCGAATTACGATATGAACTGACCGAATCAACAGATAGGGATGAAACAGCATTAAGGGTAAGACCAAGACGTAAATTCGAAATTTTAGTCAGTCCAAATACACTCGCCAAATCGGGTGAAATCAAACCGATAGTATAACCTAAACCATGACTTTTTAAACTGGTTTGGTATTCGGTGTTTTCAACATCCGTAAATTCTGAAAAAGAAATTTTGGAAGTATAATCTCTTTTACCGTTATAATAATCAAAAGTCGCCCCTACTGCCAGATCAAAAGGAAGTTTATAGGAGATACCAAAATATGCTTTCGATAAACCGCCATCTCCGGTATATTCCGAAGTGCTCTCTCCCAAGATATCATCATCACCTTCCAACAGAACATCATAATTTACATTGCTGTATGGAGCAAGTCCGCCCGCAAAAGTAATACCGTAATCATTTGATATGGGGACTGCAATACTTAAACCGGAGACTTCTGTTTGTGAATAAAAAACTGAAGCAGATTTATTTGAAATATCGTAACCGTTAAATGAAATTCCTGATGAGAATCTCGTTAATTCAACGGAATGCCATGAGGCAGGGTTTATAATCCCAAGGTGGTCAGTTTGGCTGAAAGCAATTCCGGTTTCTGCCATACCAAATTCACGGGCAGATTGAGAAAAAATAATATCCCCTATTCCGTAACGGGTATAAAGCGGTCCGCCCGATGCAAATATGCTTGAGGACAATACAAATATTATTAATGCTGATTTAATTTTCATTTAGCTCAGTTGAATTCGTTATAATAAATAATAAGTTTAGGACGTAAACTTACGTCCGGGTAATCGCTTCCATAAATTACATATTTATCTACTGCTTCAATTTCGTTGCTTACAGTTAAACTAAAACCTTGATTTTCTTTACCTGATGCTATTGCTTGTATCAACCTTGTTATAGTTCCCTGGAAATTATCACCGTTAAATCTAATACGAGAAATGGTTTCATCATCATCGATTAAATTTTGTGTTGAATCAGCAAAGAAATGTACTCTTAGTGAATCTGCATCAGGTGAACCAATTATTGAAGCCAGAGAATCGACATAAAGTGTCAATTCTGCTTTATTAATATTCACATGTTCCGGGAGTGCTGAAACATCAAAATATAATTTACCTCTTTGCCCTAAGCCGGCTATCAAAGTAATTCTTTCATCATTTAGCTGCGGAACATTGCCTTCGGGAACGTGAACATCAAATAACACTCTTGTATTTATAGTATCAATTTTATTTTCGGAATTTTGGACAATAAATCTCAACAGAGCCGAATCATCATAAAGTACATTTGCAAATCCTCTAAAACCATATAAAACATTTGTACCAGGTGTTGGGAAAAATATCATTCCATAATTGTTTTTTAGAGAGTCTCCGCCCATCGCTTCGAGCCAATTAAGTGCGGTGTTGTTATTTACATTAAATGTTATTAAAGAATCGGTAATTTGTTTTGAATCGGTTATTTCGACCGGTTCATACGTAATTAACGAAAGTGAATCTTTGTTAAAGCCTACTGTTCCCCATCCGTTGGTAATTTCGTGAACTGTAAAGTTAAACTGCTGAGATTTGTCGCCAATTTTATAAATCGGGTATAATTCAACTTCTGCATTTATTATAGTTAAACTCCCTTCATCAAGGGCGTTTTGTATTGAATCCGGAATGATTGCACCGAATCTTAACAGCATTGTTGACTTAACATAATCGAGATTACCGAGAAGCACGGTAGTTGATGCACCGAAAGATAGCGAATCAGCTATATAATGCCCTGATGATTGTGCTAACGAATCAGTTACACTGTTGAGTTCTATAATTTGTAATTCTCCACCGATAAAGTCTTTTCCAATTGAGGTCGGATCATCTTGACAAGATGTAAAGATTAGGAAGAAAATTAATATTGCTGAGGAAATTTTGACAAGCTGCAAAAAATTCACCTTTAATTAAAATCTTGCTTTATAAAATTAACTGCTTCTAAAAAATTATGAGCTACAAAATTGGGAGAAATTCCACCTTTTTTCAAGCTATTTATTTCTTCAGAATTTATTTCAGAGATAAGTAAAATTTGTTTAACACCGGCATTTTTACCGCATTCAACATCAATCGCTTTGTCACCAACCATATAAGACCTTTTGAGATTAATATTATGTTTGTGTGCTGCTTCAAAAATCATTTCAGGAGAAGGTTTCCTGCATTTGATTTCATCTTCTGTGCTGAACTCGGGATGAAACGGACAATAAAAGAAATCATCTACTTCCGCATTCTCAACAGATAACAATTCATTTATCTTGGCATTAACAAGTTTAACTTGCTCATGAGTAATCAAACCTCTTGAAATACCTGATTGATTTGAAACGACTATTATCTTAAAACCAAAATCTGATTTAAGTTCCGAAATACCTTTTGAAACACCCGGAAGGAGTTTTACGGAATCTGGATTACCTAAATAACCCGGATCTTCATTAATTGTTCCGTCTCTATCCAGAAAAACAGCAGGGAATGACATATCAACTTATTATATCTCTATATAGATTGACATAATTCTTGGCAGAGTTTAACCAAGTGAAGTTTTGCTTCATTCCTTCTTTCATTATCTTCTGCCAACTATCATTATCTTTAGTGTAAACTTTTAGAGCACGTTTGATTTCTTTAATCATTTCTTTGTGATCGTATTTCTTAAATACGAAACCGGTACCCTTTTTAGTTTTTTCATCGTAATTTTCAACAGTATCAGCTAACCCACCAGTTTCTCGGACAATAGGAACCGTACCGTAAATTAAGCTATACATTTGATTCAAACCACATGGTTCCGTTTTGGACGGCATTAAGAACATATCCGAACCGGCTTCAATAAGGTGAGCGAGTTCATCGTCAAAACCTAAATAGCATGAGAATTTCTTTCTGTATTTAGAAACCTGTGATTCAAAAAATTTATGATATTTTTTCTCGCCCGTACCAAGCAGCACAAAATGTATATTCAGTTTCATCAACTCGGGGAATGCTTTCTCTATAAGGTCTAAACCTTTCGCATCAGATAATCTGGTAATCATACCTATCACAGGAATTTTCGGGTCAAATTCAAACCCGAATTTTTCCGCTAACTCTTTTTTGTTTTCTACTTTTTGTTCTAAATTCTTGATTGTATACTTTTTAGCAATGTGTTTGTCTTTTTCGGGATTCCAAATTGATGTATCGATTCCGTTAATTATGCCTGCGATATCTTTTTGACGTTTACATAAAATTGTTTGAAGCCCTGAACTTATTTCTTTGTCTTTACAGATTTCTTTAGCATATGTTTCACTAACTGTGTTTATATGATCAGCAAAAGTAAGACCGCATTTCATAAAGTTAAATTTGTTATTTTGAATAACTCCTTTTGAATTGTTCAGTTCTTTTGGTAATCCGGTCTTCGCAAAAGTTGCTTTAGAAAATTCCCCTTGAAACTGAAGATTATGAATTGTAAATAAAGTTTTAACAGATTTTAAAGTTTCATCATCTTTGTAAAGAGTTTTTTGATAAGCCGGAATCAACCCGCACTGCCAATCGTTGCAATGAATTATATCCGGTATCCATCCTAACTTACCAATGAGTTCAAATACTGATTTGGCAAGAAGAATAAACCTCTCGTCATTATCTTCAAATTCTTTACCGGTCAATGGGTCAGAGTATAGGCTGGGTCGATTTCCAAAATATTCATCGTTATCCAAGAAATAAATCTGTACTCTTGCTTTCTGACCAACTAAAAACGATGAGCGGAGAGAAAAAACTACCTCTTTTTCACCAATATTAGTTGTAAGATCTTTTAATCTAACAACTTCATGAATTTTATATTTTCTTTCATCAATTGCGCCGTATTTGGGAACAACAATTCTGACCTGATGCCCTAATTCCTGCAGTTTTTGAGGTAGTGCCGAGGAAACATCCGCCAACCCCCCGGTTTTAATAAATGGAACAACTTCGGAAGTAACGAATAAAATTTTAAGTTTTTTGGAAGATGCCATCGTGGAGTGCCTCTTAATTTTTAGCATACAAAAATACAAAATTATTGACTTATTGACAAAAATGTGGGATATTAAAGTTTTTCGTATTATTGTCATCACAAAGCATTCTTTCCTGAATGAACACACTTAGATTTGAGTTATAAATGAAAAAGTTACTCTTTAATCCCGCACAAATTTTAACGATTGACACGGCCGGCAAAAACTTAAAGAAAGGTAAAGAACAATCAGATTCCGGTCTTCTCGAGAATACTTCTATCGAAATTGAGGATGGAATAATTAAAGGATTTATAAAATCCGCAAATGTAAAAAAAGAAAAATATGACGAGATCATTGACTTATCGGGAAAAATTGTAACACCCGGTTTAGTTGAATGTCATACTCATACTGTTTTTGCCGGTTCCCGGGCAGATGAATTTCGTTTGAAATTAGGGGGAACTGATTACGAAGAAATCGCAAAGAAAGGCGGAGGAATTATTTCTACTGTTAAATCCGTACGAGAATCTTCCTTTGATGAGTTAGTGGAAATCGTCAAACCGAGAATTGATTACTTCATTTCTCAAGGTATAACTACTCTTGAAATCAAAAGTGGTTACGGTCTCAGCTTTTACGACGAAATAAAATTGCTTCAAGTGATACAGCATCTTAACAAAATTTATCCGATAGATATTGTTTCAACATTTCTTGGTGCACATACCTATCCCCCGGAATACAAAAAAGACAGAAAAAAATACATCGAGATTATTACAGAAGAAATGATTCCTTATGTATCTGAAAATAATTTAGCTGAGTTCTGTGATGCATTTTGTGAGTCCACTGCATTTAGTGCAGAAGAAGTCGATACGATTTTTAAAGCTGCAAAAAAACATAAAATGAAATTGAAGCTGCATACTGAACAGTTCAATAATATCGGTGGACTTGAAACAGCAATAAATAACAAAGCTGTCAGCGTTGATCATCTTGAAGTTTTGAAGGAAGAACAAATTAATAGTTTGAGGAAAGCGAAAACTATTTCGGTTCTGCTGCCTGGCGTATCTTTCTTTTTGAATTACGATTATGCTCCCGCAAGAAAATTAATAGACAATAACATTCCAATTGCTTTGGCAACCGATTATAATCCGGGCTCCTCGCATATAGCTAACTTAAATTTTATTATGAGTCTTGCCGCACTTAAAATGGAATTATCTATCGAAGAAGTAATAACTTCAGTAACTATAAATTCTGCAGCAGCTTTAAACAGAGAAAAAGCAATCGGCAGTTTGGAGATTGGTAAGAAAGCAGACTTTGCAATTTTTGACACAAATAATTATGCAGATATTGTTTATCAAGTTGGTAAGAATATTTGCGGTATGACGATTAAAGACGGGGAAATAATTTACAAGAATTAAGATTCACCACGAAGAACTTAATACGGTATTGAGCCTTTCTTTGTGTTAATTTGCGTCCTCCGTGGTGAATGCTTTTTTACAATTTGGATTCCACAAAACTCAAAACTTCGTTCAACTCTTTCAAGGCTTTCGACTTCAATTCATCGCACTTAGTTTTCATTTCCTTCACAAAGTCGTCATCTTTAATATCTTTCAAATTAATAAGTACATTATAAATTCCACCGAGTACGCCGGTATATGCACTTTGCGCACCAACGCCCACATCTGTAATTGAATTCGGATTGCCGTATTTTGCTACGGTACCTGCAATTCCGATGGCCTCATAACTTAATAACGCAGTGTTGTAAGGAACTTGAACGGCTGTTTTTAATCCTTGCTGCATTGCCTCCAATCTTTTCTTTTTATCTTCTTCTGTTTTCTTAGGCATCCGCATTGCATCCATATACCGGTTGAAAGTATTAGTGTCATCATCAACGGCTTTAACAAGTTTGAATTTTATATCTTGGCATTTTTCTGCGGCTTCATTAAGTATATCGTCAACGTCATCGCTGCCTCGTTTATTTGCAGTTAAATTCGCAACCATCGAAGAAAGCGAAACTCCGAGCGCTCCGGCTAAAGCAGCAATGGAACCGCCGCCCGGTGCGGGAGACTCTCTCGAAACTTCATCAACAAAATCAGTTACTTTCATTTCAACAAGAGCATCGTCTAAATTTTTAGGCAGACCTAATACTCTCTCTTCAATTTTGAATTCGGATACATCATTTAATCCCAGAGATTGCACAGCAGTTTCAAGAATATCCTTTATCGGGATACCGGCTGAACGATGCTGAAGTTTCAAATAATATTTACCTGTTTCAAGTAAAGCTTGGTATGGTACCATCCCGACTATTTCACTTCCGGTTACAACAAGTCCCCTCTCCATTGCAAGTTTTCTTGCCTCTTCGATAACATGGTGCATTGAAGTAACTTTATAATTAGTAAGGTTAATTGAAATTTGCGCACGATCATACTCGGGTACCATCCAGCCGATTGCCTTACAATGCTTAAACTTACCGGGTATTTTAACAGATTCACCTTCAGGATTCTTTGGATCAATTCCGTGTTGTTCGAGGATATCCGCTAAATCATAACCGTGCTCTTTTTCACAATGCTCAATTGTTTCGTCGATGGTTTTACCCACAAAATCGTGATGCCCGCAAGGATATTTACCTTTTTCATACTTAAGTATTTTTTCACTTTTGTAATAAAATGAATCGTCTGATAATTCACGGGCTGATCTTCCCTTTTCTCTTAGTTCAAAGGCTATATCTGTTGCATGTTTAGGTTCTCGGGTGTTGAGATTAATATTGTAAGCAATTAAAAACTCACGCACTCCCATTACTGTTGCACCGGCTTTTGCATTAAATTCTGCTGGACCAAAATCCGGTTTCCAATTTTTATCTTTTAATTTTTTCTCAAGACCTTCATATTCCCCTTTTCTAATAATAGCTAAATTTTGGCGATCCGGTTTTTGAGCAGATTTTTCATAAAGATAAACCGGTATTCGCAGTTCATCACCAACTCTTTTAGCAACTTCTTTTGATAACTCGATACACTCTTCAACGCTTACACCGTTTACAGGAATAAAGGGGCAGACATCGGTTGCACCCATGCGGGGATGAGAACCTTTGTGCTTCGACATATCAATTACTTCCGATGCTTTTTTAATTCCCCTAAAGGCAGCTTCTTTCACCTGTTCCGGTGATCCTACAAAAGTTACAACCGTTCTATTCATTTCTTCACCGGGATCTACATCAAGCAATTTAATTCCCTCAACGGATTCTATTGCATCTGTAATCTGTTTTATTACATCTTTGTTTTTTCCTTCGGAAAAATTAGGAACGCATTCAATTAATTTTTCTGACATAATTCACCCTTATTTTTCAACTAATTCTTATCAAAATAAATTACAATATCACCTACCGGCCAACGCGGTTTCAGATCAAGTGTATCCGGATAGAATACAAACTTTTCTGCTTCTTCAAAAGGATAGATGGAGCCTTTATCATATTTGCCGTTATTGTTCTCATCATCAAACACAGAAAGCATATATTTACCCGGGAACACTCTTTCAAAGTTAAATTCTCTATTGTTACTGGAATAAGAAATTTTTTTTTCAGCAATGTTTTGTGCTACTACGACAACATTCACTTCATCTGCTGCTTTGACTGTGCCGGAAATGCCGGAGAAATCTAAATTATTGATAGTAACAAATTTATGAACAAATATTGAATCTGTTTTGTTTCCTGCTGCATCAATCAATAAGTTATGATTAACTTTTATCTCATATTCTGAATTCGGCTTCAGTGATTCAAAATTTATATTGAATGACGAATCGTCAATTTTATTCAATTGTGCTTTTACATCTGCTCCGTTTCTATCAAAAACTTTGACGGCATCTTTAATTGTTTCAAAATTAAATCCGTCCGTAAAACTAAATGTAACATACCCATTCCGGTAATCGACTTTTTTGTTAGGATATTGTTCTTGAAAAGTAAGCAGTTCAGGCTGGGTGGTATCCGGTTGAGTATTTCTTACAAACGAGGTTGCTTCGTAATTTAGCTTATTATTTTTATTATCGTAAATATTTTGCGTAATCAAGTACAACTGCTCGGAATCCGTTAAAGTATCGGCAAATGCGATAAGATAATTTTTCTTTTTTGTTCTTCCTTTGAAAAAGTAATTGACATCGGTTTGCTTCTGATTTGATGAATCATATATAAAGAAGTTTTCTGCAGTAATTCTCGTTGAATCGACACCTTCACTGAATTCAATCAACAAATGATGTTTGTCGGTCATTGTTAAACCGAATACTCTCGGTTTTGTTGTGTCTTCAATTTGAAGTTGATAATTCAACCCGGTAAACAATGAATCCGTTCCCGAAAGTTCAACTTCTGAATGAGGCACACCAAATTCATCTTGTGAAACATCGTATAAAAAATCCTTGAATTCATCACGTACAGCAAAAACTCTATAAATGCCATTGCTTAACCCGGTTAATTTGAAACTACCGTCTATACCGGATTGAGTAACATAATCGGGCTGTTGTTTAGAAGGATTCAGAGTATCAGTTTCCATTTTATACGCATAAATCATCACCCCACCTGGATTGGGATTAAATACCGTTCCTGTTATTGTACCTCTATCAATTTTGTCACCCGTTGAAAAGGCAAACGTAAATGCGTTCTCCATTTTATTCTTATTGTTGATATCTTCTACTTCGGTTCCTACCGTGATAGTGTACGTTGTGTTTTCTTTTAAACTATCGGGAAGTTCAATTTGAACGGTTTTACCGGACCAATCGTACTCAATATTGCCTGTTATATTCGGGGAGATAAAAACCGCTTCTTGAACGGAGCGCTTATTCACGTATTCCGAAAAAGTTATTTCAATAATTGTATCGTCAAAATTTACGGTTTGATCTTCAGGATAGACTTCCAAAATTTCGGGAGGTATCCGGTCTACTTCTCCGCCGGTTGGGGGTAATTGATTAGCGCAAGAATAAATTAACAGCAAGGATAAAATTACCGTAATTATTTGTAGCGTTGATTTCTTTGCCATCTTCTATACTCCGCTACATTCTGCAAATGTTGTGAATGAGTTGATGCAAATTTATGTCCTCCATTTCCATTAGCTACAAAATAATAATAATTATGTTCTTCCGGGTACAACGCAGCAATTATTGCTTGCTTACCGGGATTATTTATAGGTGATGGAGGCAACCCAACTCTTTTATAAGTATTATAGGGTGAATTGATTTCCAAATCTTTCAACAGTACAACCGGTCTACGCCGGTCACGAATTAAGTATTGAACCGTTGGATCAGCTTGCAGCAGCATTCCTCTTTTCAACCTGTTATGGTAAACACCGGAAATTGTTTTAAGTTCGGATTGAATGCTTGTTTCTGCTTCTATGATTGATGCGAGCGTAAGAACTTCGTTAATTGATAATCCCAATTCTTCAGCTCTTTTCTTTTTTTCGTCATCAAAAAAGTTTCGCGTTTCAGCAACAAGTTTTCGTATTAAATTCTTTGTAGAAATGTCTTGAAAGAAATAATATGTATCGGGAAGAAGATAACCTTCGAGTGAATTTGAATTGATGCCAAGGGTTCTTAAAAATCTTTTGTCGTAACTCAATCTCATAAACTCTGTTGAGTCAATGCCTAGATCTCTTTTTAAAATTCCGGCCAATTTGGGCTGCCATATTCCTTCCGGTATTGTAACAAGCTTTTGCGGAATTGGCGAACCGTCTACCAACAACTCAACAAGCTCAAGGTAACTAAGTCCGTTGGGAATTTTATATCTACCGGCTTTTATTCTTCTTTCAGCACCGTATAGAAAGGCAGCAACCTTCATATTAAATTTGTTTGGGATTACTCCTTTTGTATGAAGAGAATCTACTATTTGATTAAGGGTTGCACCTTCTTTAACGTTAATTTCAACGGGATGTGATTTTGAGTAATAGTTTGGAGTAAAAAAAGTAATTATTAAAAAGCCGAGTACAAATCCGAAAAATCCTGCAACTAAATAAATTTCATTTTCTGAAAATCTTTTGGGTGTTTTAATTTCGTCTGGTTTAGGTATCACTGTAAAGTTAGTTCAATTTTTGAGATGCAAAATATAGCAAATAATTTGATTTTTACCGATTTGACGGCTCTATAAAAGTTCCTTCAGGCAAAGAAGGATATGCGTTTGCATCAAGACCATATTTTTTACCGTTCTTATTGAGCGTATAACCCCGGTATGCAATCATTGCAGCATTGTCTCCGCAAAATTGTAAATCCGGTATAACAAGTTTAAGGTTGTTCTTTTCTGCAACTTCCTTGAATGAATCTCTCATTTTTTGATTAGCTGCCACACCTCCAACAAGCGATAAGGATTTGACATCATAATGGGCTAAAGCTTTTTTCACATTTTGCATTAACGCATCAACTGCGGCTTTTTGAAAGGAAGCGGAAATGTTATTTAAATCATTTTGAGAAATCGATTCTATTTTTTGATCATATTCTTTTTGAAGATAGCGAAGGACAGCAGTTTTTAATCCGCTGAATGAGAAATCATACTCGGTTTTTAATTGCGCCACCGGAAAATTGATTTCATTTTCGTTCCCTTTTTCTGCAGCATTTTGAATTGCAGGTCCGCCGGGATAACCGAGTCCCAACATCTTAGCAACTTTATCAAAAGCCTCACCGGCTGCATCGTCAATAGTTGTTCCGAGTTTAATAATTTCCAATTCATTTTTAACGATAAGCAGAAGTGTATGCCCGCCCGAAACAACCAAACACAAATATGGAAATTCCGGTTTTTCCTCCATCAAAAATCCGCTGAAAATATGTCCCTCAATATGGTTAACCGGGACAAAAGGTTTATTTAATGAAAGAGCCAAACCTTTTGCAAATGTTAATCCGACCAGCAATGCACCAATTAAACCGGGACCGGCAGTTGCACAAATTAAATCAATATCGTAAAGTTTAAGATTGGATTCTTCCAATGCACTTTTAAGCAATGGGTTAATCATTTGTAAATGTGCACGGCTTGATAACTCAGGAACAACACCGCCGTATTTATTATGGAAATCTTGTGAAGAGATGAGATTTGATTTTAATTTGCCGTCACTAATAATCGCAACAGATGTTTCATCACAAGAAGTTTCTATTCCTAATACATTCATTACTTAAACGAAAAAATACTTTTAGTTATGTACCACGCAACTTGCGGATTCTCTTGTAGCCTACGTATAGAATAAGCATACCATTGTTCGCCGTAAGGAACATAAATTCTGATTTTGTGTCCGTCCGCATTAATTTTATCACGCAAATGTTCAGTTACACCGTAAAGCATCTGGAATTCATATTTGTCTTTCGGAATTTTCTTCTCTTCAATCATCCGGTAAGATTCTTTAATTAAATATTCATCATGTGTAGCAATACCGACATAGTTTCCGTCATCAAACATTTTCTCCAAAGCCTTTAAGAAGTTATCCCTTACTTCTTGTCTTCCCTTGAAAGCAATTTCTTCCGGTTCAATATAGATGCCTTTACATAATCGGTAATTTGTGCCGATCTTATTTAAATCGACTACATCATCGTATGTTCTGCGAAGATAGGCTTGCAGCACAATTCCGACATTATCATATTTGGACCGTAATTCTTTGAACATATCTATTGTGATCTGAGTAAACGGTGAATCTTCCATATCAATACGGACAAAGTTGTTTAGTTCTTTCGCCTTTTCAATTATTTCAGTAATCAAATCCTTACAATAATCTTTATCGATTGCTAAACCTAAAGCAGTGGGTTTAACTGAAATGTTGGAATTTAGTTTATGTTTTTCGATTGTATCCAGCAGTTCAAAATATTGCTCTTTAGTTTCCGCTGCTTCGGCTTTACTTTTAATGGATTCTCCTAATACATCCATCGTTGCCAAAATACCTTTTGCATTAAGCTCTTTTGTGACTCTAACACCGTCTGCTAATGTGCTGCCTGCTACGTATTTTTTAGCGAAGATATGAACGATTGATTTCGGAAGTAATTTTACGAATTGAACAATTACATTATTAAGTGGATTCACAGTATTTCCTCAATTTTTCTCAATCAAAAATATATTAGTCTTACAGATAAAGCAAGTTAAGACATCGATATCTTTTATCGGTATAAATTTTTTTAACTCGACATAGACTTAAGAATCATAAGAACGAATTTAGCTCTATTCATTAATTCATTTTTCGTTTTATCATTTTCGATGACAAAATCAGCAAGACTTTTTTTCTTTTCTTGCGGAATTTGTTTGTTCATTCTATTGATAACTTCATCCTTAGATAATCCTCTACTCTCCATTACTCTTTTAATTCTTGTTTCATCGGGTGCCGTAACTGCAATCACGTAATCAAAAAGGTGCTCCATTTTAGCTTCATAAATTAATGCAGCCTCTACAAAAACCATTTTACTTTGCTTCAGCTCATGCTCCATCAACGATACGATTTTTTCAATAACAGGCGGATGAAGTATTGAGTTTATCTTCCCAACCTTTTTCTCATCTGAGAATACTTTTTCGGAAAGAAATTTATGATTCGGTTTACCTTCGAAGAATGATTCGCTGCCGAATTCTTTTACAATTTTTTCTTTTACCGATTGATTTGTTGAAAGAATATCTTTTGAGATATCATCTGCGTATAAAATTGGATAACCATCGGAATGAAAAATATCACATACTGAACTTTTGCCTGAGCCGATACCGCCGGTGACTGCAATTTTTAGTTTTTTTGGCATTGGATTATGCTATTTAAGCTAAAGGAGGCTGTATCAAAAGTTAAATAAACCGTTAAAACGGTTATATAAAAATGTTTTTTAGAGCCAAATTCCCACATTTGAAATATAGTGGGTTACTGTAAAATCATCCTTTTGAGACAACCTCCTTTCGATCAATTATTTTGCGTAGTTGATTTTTCTAACTTCTCGGATAACCGTGACTTTAATTTGTCCCGGATATTCCATCTCTTCTTGAATTTTCTGTGCTATTTCATATGATAAACGATCAGAATGATCATCATCAAGTTTATCCGGTTCAACAACAACTCTTATTTCTCTACCTGCTTGTATAGCATAAGTTTTAGCAACTCCTTCAAAAGATTTAGCCAGATTCTCAAGATTTTCCAATCTTTTCACATAGCTTTCAAGGGGTTCTCTTCTTGCTCCGGGTCTTGCACCGCTAATTGCATCTGCCGCCTGAACCAATGCCGAAATCGGGTGTTCCATCTCAATATCTTCATGATGAGAACCAATAGCATTCAATACAATCGGATGTTCTTTGTATCGTTTTACCATTTCCATACCAAGCAATGCGTGCGGACCTTCCACGTCTCTATCCAATGTTTTACCGATGTCGTGAAGCAAACCGGCTTTCTTGGCAATATGAGTATCGAAACCAAGTTCGGCAGCCATAATTCCGGTTAACAGTGCAACTTCTATACTGTGCTGCAAAAGATTCTGACCGTAACTTGAGCGGTACTTCATTTTACCAATAGATTTCATTAATTCAGGATTAACACCGTGTATACCAAGTTGGATAAGAGTGTTTTCACCTTCTTTCATAATTTCTTCTTCAAGTTCGCTTTGAACTTTTTCTACAACTTCTTCAATTCTCGCAGGGTGAATTCTTCCGTCTGCAATTAATCTTTCCAAAGCAATTCTTGCAACTTCCCTCCTGAACTGATCGAATGCCGAAAGAATAACGGCTTCAGGGGTGTCATCAACAATAACATCGACACCGGTGGCAGATTCAAATGCGCGGATATTTCTGCCTTCGCGACCGATAATTCTTCCTTTCATATCATCGTTCTGGATTTGAACAACCGAAACAGTTGATTCGACCGAGTGGTCAACGGCAGTTCTTTGGATCGCCTGCACAACAATTTTTTGTGCTTCTTTTTTTGCTTCTACTTTTGCTTCATCCCTGATGGCTTTAATCATCTGAGATGCATCCGACTTAGCCTCGTTGATCATATTTTCCATCAACATTTTTTTAGCTTCTTCGGCAGTTAGAGCTGCTGTTTTTTCGAGCCGGATATTCTGTTCTAAAATCAATCTTTCCAGTTCAGCATTTTTCTTTTCAATTTCGGTACGCCGAGTTTTGAGTTCTTCTGATTTTGTATTGAACTCTTTTTCCTTTTGATTTATAACTTCGATTTTCTTTTCGAGATTTTCTTCCCGTTTTTCTAATTGTTTTTCGAAGTTGCCGAGTTTTTGTTTCTTATTGTTAACTTCATTATCAAATTCTTGTTTCTTTTTCAGCCATTCGTCTTTTACCTCGAGTAGTTTTTCCCGTTTAATGTGCTTGGCTTCTTTTTCGGCATCTTCAATAATTTTTTTAGCTTCTTCCTTGGCACTCTTTACAGTATTAGTGGCAAGTTTACTTTGAATAAACCAGCCAACAAGTAATCCTAAAACAAGTGCGGCAGCCAATGCAATAATATGAATCAATTCAACAACCATTTCTCCTCCGCTAAACAATATATTTAGAGCCGCATAGAGCCGATCTTCCAAAAGAGAAGAACTCAGTTGGACAATGCGGGAAACTGCCCGACGCTTTTTACTTCCACTGACCACCGTTTTGGTGACTCATCCCGATAAAATCGGGGCTTACCGAGGCCTGTAATACACGCCGTGAGTCAATAACCCTTTTTGTTAAAGTGTTAGTTCTTCCTTTTTTCCAATCGGTTATGCGGCATTAACTTTTATGGGGAGGATATAACTTCGGAGTCGTTTAAAAGAAGCTTGATTTTTTTGATTTTGTCTGTTGCCTGTATACTGAATTCTCTAAATTTATTTTTTTCAACAAATAAATCATATGCAATATTAAGAGAAGCAATAATTGCAATAGTTTCAGTAGGTTGATCAGGCAATTCTTCCTTAGTTTCGGTCATTACATTGTTAACATACTTTGCCAGTTCAGTAGCAATTTCTTCGTTTTCTACTAAGAGAGAATATTCTTTATCAAATATTTTTAATTTCAGCTTCTTTTTTTCGGTCATTATATCACTTCCGCCATACTAACAAATTTTTTAAGAGCGTAAATGAAAATCAATCTTTGTAATTAAATCGTTAATTTTGTTTTTTAATTCGAGCTTTTCGTCGTCGTTAAACAAATTTCCAAATTGGGAATTTTCTAAGTCTACAAAAGCATTATTAAGTTTTGCTTCTACGTCGTCAACTTTTAATTTAAGTACTTCGTTTTCTTTCTCCAATTGTTTAATTCTCTTTTGAAGAGTTTTATTCTCTTCGTTTACATCGTTGGTTTTTTGTAAAAATTTATAAACTTGCTTCTCTAAAGAAGAAAGTTCATCCATAAACAAATCATATTTCGAGGAGTCCGGCAATTATCCTCCACGCAATTTTGCGTTTAATTTTGTTTTAACAGTTTCAATAGCTTTCCAAAAGTCTTTGTCTACTTCTTCTTCAGTTAAAGTACGAGTTGAATCAAAATATTCTAACTGAAAAGCAAGACTCTTTTTACCCTCACCTAAGCTATTGCTTTCAAAGATATCGAATAACTTTATATTTTTCAATAGTTTAGAACTGCCCTCATAAATCGTTTTTTCCACCTCGGAATTTGTGATTTTTTTATCCAAAATAAATGCACAATCACGAATTATTTTGGGATATTTTAAGAGCGGCTGAAATTTTTTCTCTCCTAATTCTATTGTTTTTAATTTATCGATATCTATTTCAGCCATATACACTTGCTGTTCTATGTCATAAAGTTTAAGAATATCTTCATCAAGTTGAGCAATTTTTGCAATTCTTTCTTTTCCGAACGAATAAATTATTAAATTCTTTAATCCGTTTTCTTCTTTCACAAAGGATGAGTTAACTTTATCCGAAATTGATAAACTTGAAAAAAGTTCTTCAACCGAACCTTTCATATCATAAATAGTAAATGGTCTTGCTTTGGAATACCACTCATCTTCATTTGCATTGCCGGTAATAACCATAAGGAGAATTTCTCTTTCCGAGATATCGTCAAATGATTTTATCTTTCCACTTCCCACATTTTCAAATGTATGTCCAATTTCAAAAAGCGATAAGTTAGGTTCTCTCACTTTAAGATTATTCGAAATTGTCGTCAGTGCTCCCGGAATAAGCGAGGTGCGCAAATGCGACATTTCTTTGCTGTTTGGATTCATCAAAGCAATCGGTTTACCGAACAAGTTTGCTTTTTCCTCATTCAGCAAACTGTTTGTTACCATTTCATTAAAACCTAATCCTACTAACTTATTTCTCAATTCATCAACATATTTTGATTGGTCAACATTCTTTTCCAATACAATTTGAATATGATTCATATCCGGGATATTATCATATCCGTGTATCCTTGCCACCTCTTCAATTAAATCGATTTCACGTTCAATATCAGGTCTGAAAGCTGGAATTTCTGCGGTTAATTTTTCATCGGAAACCGAAGTAACTTTTATTCCGAGATTTTTTATTATATCTGTAACTTTTTTTGAATCAACTTTGTAACCCAAAATTTTATTTACTCTTGCAAATCTTAGATCGACCACTTTAGGAACATATTTTTTCGGGTAGACATCAATTTCACCTTTGCAGACTTTGCCTTCACCGAGTTCTGCAATTAGCTGCGCAGCTCTTCTGGCAGCCCAAAGTGTAATTTCAATATCGGTTCCTCTTTCAAAACGATATGAAGCATCAGTAGAAAGTGCCAGGCGTTTTGCTGTTTTGCGAATTCTCGAAGGATTGAAATAAGCTGACTCGATCAAAACGTTTTTTGTACTACTGGTAACTTCGGAATTTTCACCGCCCATAATTCCGGCGAATGCCACCGGCTTATTACCGTCACAAATCATTAAGTCGGTTGGCTGTAACTCTCTCACTTTAGAATCAAGAGTAGTAAACTTTTTCTCACCTCCGGCTTGCTTAACAATAATTTCGTTGCCTTCTAATTTGTCAAGATCAAAAGCGTGTAAAGGCTGCCCGATTTCATAAAGTACGTAATTAGTTACATCGACTACGTTATTGATTGGACGTAAACCGATTGCAGTTAATTTTTTCTTCAACCATTCAGGGGATTCTTTAATTGTAACATCACGAACGACTTTACCGATGTAACGGTAACATCCTTCTTCATCTTCAATTGTTACTTTCGCATACTTTGAAGATTCTTCGTTTACTTCGGTCAAATTTATTTCAGGAAGTTTAAAAGGTCTGTTTAATGAAGCAGCAAGGTCTCTCGCAACACCGATATGACTTAATGCATCAGGTCTGTTTGGTGTTAAGTCAATTTCAAAAGTTACATCGTCAAGTCCAAGTGCTTTGGCAAGATCAGTTCCTTCTTTTAGTGACGAGTCAAGAACCATTATCCCTTCATGATCATCGCTTATTCCGAGTTCATCTTCGGCACAGATCATTCCAACTGAAACTTCACCTCGGATTTTTGCTTTCTTAATTTCAAATCCACCTTTAGGAACAACCGCTCCCACTTTAGCAAACGGAACTTTTTGACCGGCTTCAACATTCGGTGCTCCGCAGACTACGTTATAATCTTCATTACCATCGGAAACAACACACAATGAAAGTTTATCTGCATTTGGATGTTTCTTCTTTTCTTTAACATAACCGACAACGAAATTTTGATATACTTTTCTGTTGTCAATTATTTCATCGACTTCCAATCCAGCTTTAGTAATAATTTCTGCAGCTTCTTCAACAGAAACATCGCTTAAATCAATATAATCGGATAACCATTTTAGTGAAACCTTCACATCTCACTCCACAATTAGAATTGAACAAGGAAACGTTTATCATTATCAAAATAAGTACGGATATCATCAATTCCGTATTTACGCATAGCAGTTCTTTCAACGCCCATTCCGAATGCGTAACCTGTATACTTCTCGGAATCTATACCGCAATTTTCCAGAACATTCGGGTCAACCATACCGCAGCCCATAATTTCGAGCCATCTTCCTTCTTTGCCCGCAGGCTGCCACCAAATATCCACTTCCGCACTTGGTTCTGTAAACGGAAAAAAGCTCGGCCGGAATCTGTATTTGATATCTTCACCGAAAAACTCTTTAACAAAATGAATAACAGTTGACTTTAATTCGGCAAAAGTTACATCGGTATCTACAACTAAACCTTCAAGCTGATGGAACAGACAGTAACTCTTTGCACTTATTGCTTCATTGCGATAAACTTTACCGGGCATAATTGCACGAAGCGGGGGTTTTTTATTTTGCATCAATCTTATTTGAACCGGAGAAGTATGTGTTCGAAGTAAAAAATCCTCGTTTACAAAAAATGTGTCTTGCATATCTCTCGCCGGGTGATCAGCCGGGAAATTTAACGCTTCAAAATTGTAATAATCAGATTCGAGTTCGGGTCCCTCGTAAACTGAAAATCCAAGTACTTTGAATATTGATTTCATTTCGTCAAGAGTTTGCGTAAGAATATGCTTCGTACCAAGTTTTCTTTCAACTCCCGGTAATGAAAGATCAACAAAATCTTTATCGGATTTATCTTTTCGGCTTAGCGATTCTTTTTTTTCGTTAAAATTTTTCTGGGAAGAATTTTTAAGCTGATTTAGTACTTTCCCGTATTTAGGTTTTTCCTCACGCGGTAATTCTTTGAATTCATCGAACAGTGCAGTTATCGAACCTTTTCTTCCGAGGAATTTAATACGAAGTTCTTCGAGGGATTTAAGATCTGTTACTTCGGCCAACTCTGAATTGAATTGTTTCTCTAGTTCTTTAATTCGTTCCAACATAAGTCATATCCGTTAATGTAAAGAAATACCCTCTTGGGGAAATAAATAATGGTAATTCCCCGAAGAGGGTATAAACTAGTTCATAGTAAACTTAACGATCTCAGCGAAAGCCTGCGGATTTTCTAGTGCAAGATTAGCAAGCACTTTTCTGTTAATATCCACACCTTTTTCGTTAAGAGCGTGAATCAATTTAGAATAAGTGGTACCGTTTTGTCTGGCAGCGGCATTTATTCTGGCGATCCACAATCTTCTGTATTCTCGCTTTTTAAGTTTGCGGTCTCTGTAAGCATGCGTTAAGCCTTTTTCAACCGAGTTTTTAGCAACGGTGTAAACTTTGCTTCGCAAGCCCCAATAACCTTTTGCCGCTTTAAGAACTTTTTTTCTTCGTTCTCTTGAAGCGACATTGTTACTTGTTTTAGGCATAGTTATTCAACTCCTTATTGAATCATTGTTTTAACACGTTTTGAATCGGAAGCAGCTACCAATGTAGCTTTTCTCAGGTTCCTTTTTCTTTTTGTCGTTTTTTTGGTAAGAATATGGGCTTTATAAGCCTTGTATCTTTTGATCTTACCGGAACCTGTTTTCTTGAAGGTCTTAGAAGCTCCGCGATTACTTTTCATTTTAGGCATTGTAACACCTTCCTATTATTATTTTTTTGATTTACTTTTCTGAGGAGCAAGAATAGTAAACATTGTTCTGCCCTCAAACTTTATTGGCTGTTCAACTTTTGCAACATCTTCCAAATACCCTACAAATTCTTTTAGGAGCGATTCCCCCTGTTCTTTGTAGGCGAGTTCCCTTCCCTTAAAAATTACAGCAACTTTAACTTTATTTCCGTCACCAAGAAATTTTTCTGCGTGGCGTACTTTAAAGTTAACATCGTGAGTATCGGTATTAGGATGAAGTCTAATCTCTTTTAAGACGGTAGTTTGAGCATTCTTTTTAGCTAACTTTTCTTTTTTCTGCTGCTCGTAAATAAACTTACCGTAATCAATAATTTTGCAAACCGGGGGCTTTGCTTGAGGAGCAATTTCTACTAAATCCATCCCTCTTGCTTCAGCTTCTTTTAACGCATCCTGGGGAGTCATAATTCCGAGTTGGTTTCCCTCAGGGTCAATAACTCTAATTTGCGGAACTCTAATATCCCGATTTACTCTGTGATTTGTTTGGGCGATGAAACACCTCTCTAATTGTTAATAGTTTTGTTTTTTATTTCTTCTTTAATATCAGCTATAAAATCGGATAAATCAACCGAACCCTTATCACCTTCGCCGTGTTTTCTAACCGAAACGGTTCCGGCATTTTGTTCTTTTTCACCAACAATTAACATATAAGGAACTTTCTGTGTTTCCCAATCTCTAATTTTATAACCGATCTTTTCGTTACGCTGATCAAGTTCAACAAAAATACCATTTTCTTTTAATTGATCTTTAACTTTTTCCGCATAATCCATAAACTTTTCTGAAACGGGTATTACGGCTGCTTGAACCGGAGCAAGCCAAGTTGGAAATGCTCCCCCATAATGTTCAATCATTACACCAAAAAATCTTTCGAGAGAACCAAGCAATGCACGATGAACCATAAATGGTCTGTGCTCCTTGCCATCTTCACCGATATATTTCATATCGAATCTTTCGGGCAAGTTAAAATCAAATTGAATTGTGCTCATCTGCCATTCTCGGTTAAGAGCATCCTTAATTTTGATGTCAATTTTGGGACCGTAGAATGCACCACCTCCTTCATCCATTTCATACGGAAGACCAACATTATCTAAAGCTTTCTTTAAAGAATCGGTAGCTAAATCCCACAACTCTTTTTCTCCAACGGATTTATCCGGTTTAGTTGATACATAATATTTTAGATCTTTAAAGCCAAACGAATTCCATACAAACAAGCAGAAACGAATAACCTCGATTATTTCTGATTCAATCTGATCTTGAGTACAGAAAATATGAGCATCGTCCTGAGTAAACCCGCGAACTCTCAGCAAACCATGGAGCACGCCGCTTTTTTCATATCGATAAACTGTTCCAAGCTCAGCCCATCTTAAAGGAAGATCACGATAAGATCTTAAACTAGATTGATAGATCATTATGTGAAACGGGCAGTTCATAGGTTTAACATAGTAATCCTGCTCGTCAATCTGCATAGGTGAATACATACTATCTTTGTAAAAACCGAGATGTCCGCTTGTCTCCCACAAAGATGATTTTCCGATGTGCGGAGAGTATAATAAATCGTAACCATTATTTAGATGAGCTTCTCTCCAAAAGTTTTCAACACTGTTTCTAATTCTTGCTCCCTTTGGATGCCAGTAAATTAAACCTGCCCCGCCTTCTTCGTGAATACTGAACAAATCTAGTTGTTTACCGAGTTTTCTATGATCACGTTTTTTTGCTTCTTCAAGCAGTGCTAAATGCTCATCAAGCATTTTCTTTTTAGGGAAGCTGATCCCGTAGATTCTCTGCATTCTTTGACGTTTTTCATCACCACGCCAATATGAACCGGACACACTCAATAGTTTTACATTCTTGATCACACCTGCCGAAGGAACGTGAGGACCTGTACAAAGATCGGTAAAGTCCCCTTCTTTATAAATACTAATTACTTCTTCGTCTTCGTTTAGGTCATCAATAATTTCTAATTTATAGTTATCACCCTTTTCGGAATAAATATCGATGGCTTTCTGCTTGCTCAATTCCTCTCTTTCGAAAGGTTGATCTTCAGCGGCAATTTCCATCATTTTCTTTTCAATTTTCGGAAGATCTTCCTCGCTGAGTTGAGTATTAATATCAATATCGTAATAGAATCCGCCGTCAATAGCGGGCCCGACACCAAATTTAGCTTCGGGATATAATGCTTTAACGGCATGCGCCATCAAATGTGAAGAAGAATGCCAATAAGTATGTTTACCTTCTTCGTCGTCAAAAGTGAGTATTTGCACTTGTGAATCTTCATTTATTGGAGTACGTAAATCACGTACTTTGCCGTTAATTTTAGAAACCAACGCTTCTTTTGCCAACCTACCCGAAATAGACTCTGCAATCTGATAAGGTGTTATTCCTTTATCATATTCTTTTACAGAACCGTCCGGTAGTGTTATTTTTACTTTATCGTTCATAATGTCCAAATAAAAAAAAACGGAGAAAACTCCGGTGCTTTTGCATTGTTTACGAGATTCGATATTTAATATATTTTTTTAATGCAAACCAAACTTAGTAACAGTCGTGGGTTCTATAGGATTCTCGCATCGCGATCCCTTCGGGAGAACCTATGGTTCTCATCCTCCTTACTGTACCACACCAAAAACCGTGGGTTCTGCAAGATTCGAACTTGCGACCTTCTGCACGTCAAGCAGACGCTCTAACCAAACTGAGCTAAGAACCCTGAAACAAGTAAAAAGGGAAAAGATAAAAGTAAATAAGATCACTTTTTACTTTTATCTTGGAACTTTTATCTTGACATCAGTACCGAGGGCCGGAGTCGAACCGGCACGGGCGCAAGCGCCCACAGGATTTTAAGTCCTGTGCGTCTACCAATTCCGCCACCCCGGCAAACTGGTACTTAGTACCAAAATGTTTAGAACGCCAAATCTGTAAAACAAACGAGTTACAAATATAGAGGTTTAGGGCTATTTTATCAACAAAATTTAATTCTAAATTTAACGATTGGGTTATGTTGAAATTATTGTATTTGCCCGGTAGGTGCACGGATGTAGAAGCAGAAATCAGAACTCAGGATAAATACAAAAGCGGTCACAAAGTTTCGCGAAGTTTTAAATGCAAGGTTTCACAACGGTGAAAACCACGGAAGGGTTGAATTGTTCCCGATAAAGGAATAATCTCCGTATGGGGCAGATTTCCCCGATTACATCAGTACAGTTGCACAAAGTGCTCAAGAATAATGTCTCAATAAAAAGGTATCGGGATTTCGCTGTGAAACGCTCAAGAATATTTGGGAAATGTTTTTAACTACTTATTTCTGGATTCCGACTACTGAATTCTGAATTCTGACTTAATTATATTCATCCCAACTTTTTATTTGGAGATACTCGGGAGTGAATTTTTCGAGTGCTTCTGCAAGTCGCATAACGAGTTGCCTGTTTGTCAATAACGGAATTTTAAAATCCACCGCTGCCCTTCTTACCGTATAATCATTCGTAAGTTCTTCTTCGTGATAACTTTTAGGAATATTTATCACTAAATCAATTTCTTTTGATTTAATTAAATCGATTACGTTTGGTTTCTTTTTTTGAGAAGGCCAATATACTTTTTCTACATCAACTTTATTGTTTGTCATAAATTCCGCAGTACCGGGAGTTGCGTAAAATTTGATACCCAGGTTGGCAAGTATTCTCGAAGTCTCAAGTAATTCAGCTTTTGATTCAATTGAACCGGAGGAAATCAATACTGATTTAACCGGGAATTTATAACCTACAGAAATGAGTGCTTTTAAAAATGCTTCATTAAAATCATTACCGAAACATGCAACTTCGCCGGTCGATGCCATTTCTACACCGGTGGTAGGATCGGCACCTTCCAATCTTGTAAAGGAGAATTCAGGAGCTTTAACCACTACGTAGTCATATTCGAACAAAGAAGTTTCTCTAACCTCGTAAGGCTTACCAAGCATTACCTTTATTGCCGTTTCAATAAAATTGTCCTTCAAAGTTTTTGATACAAAAGGAAAACTTCTTGATGCACGAAGATTACATTCAATTACTTTTACATTATTCTGTTTAGCAATAAATTGAATATTGAAAGGACCGTTAATCATCAATGCATCTGCAATTTTCTCGGCTGCTTTTTTGATCTGTCTCATCGTTTCCAAATATGTTCTTTGAGGAGGAAGAACAAGCGTAGCATCTCCGGAATGAACACCGGCATTTTCAACATGTTCGGAGATTGCATAATTCACAATTACTCCGTTGGCGGCAACACCATCGAATTCCAACTCTTTCGCATTCTCTAAAAATTTGCTTATAACGGTCGGATGATCTTTGGATAGATCAACTGCTTTCTGCAGAAATTTTTTTAATTCTTCATCATTAGATGCAACACCCATTGCCGCACCGCTCAGCACATAAGATGGGCGAACCAAAACCGGATAGCCGATTGTGTTGGCAAAATTCAATGTATCATCAATAGTTGAAAGTTCGCTCCATTCAGGTTGTTCAACTCCAATTTTATCAAGCAAGGAAGAAAATGTACTTCTGTTTTCTGCAAGATCTACTTTCTGTGGTGTTGTGCCGAGAATTGTTAATCCTCTTTTGCTCAATGGAATTGCCAAATTGTTCGGAACTTGTCCGCCCATTGAAATAATTAATCCGCGAGCGTTCAGTTTACGGTAAATTTCTTCGATAGTTTCTAGAGTAAGTTCTTCAAAGAAAAGGAAATCGAATTCATCATAATCGGTAGAAACCGTTTCCGGGTTGCAATTAATCATAACAGACTTTTCATCATACTTGCGTAAAAATCTGCCCGCATTTACGCAGCACCAGTCAAACTCTACCGAACTTCCTATTCTGTAAGGACCGGAGCCTAGAATTATAATGGGGTTATATTCTTCAGTTTTTTCAATATCGTCATGTCCGGCGTTGTAAGTTAAATAAAGATAATTTGTTTTTGCTGGATACTCAGCCGCAAGCGTATCAATCTGCAATGCCGAGGGATGAATATTTTCATAAATTCTGATTTGACGAATATCTTCGGGCGATTTGTTTATTGCTTCAGCAATTTGCAAATCGGAAAAACCAAGTTTCTTTGCGCGAAGGAGAGAATCATTAGTAACACTTTGATCTATTTCAAGCATCCGTTTATGATCAACAATATTTTTAACTTTGTATAGAAACCACTTATTTATGTTGGTATATTCATTTACTTGGTCAACAGAATATCCGTTTTCAAATGCTTGTGCAATGACGAAAAGACGTTCTTCGCCGGGTTCTTTTAGTAACGATTCAATATCATCGAATTGAAATTTCTTATCGTTGCAGACTATACCATTTGCTCCGATATCAAGCATGCGGACTGCTTTCTGCAGTGCTTCCTCAAACTTGCGTCCAATTGCCATAACTTCACCAACAGATTTCATTGATGAGCCGATACGTTTGGAAACATTTTTGAATTTCTTCAAATCCCATCGCGGGATTTTAACAACGCAATAATCTAATGCCGGTTCGAAGAAAGCGGGAGTTGTTTTGGTTACATTATTCTTTAATTCGTGCAGACCATAACCTATTGCCAACTTTGCAGCAACAAATGCGAGCGGATAGCCGGTTGCTTTAGAAGCCAACGCAGAGCTGCGGGAAAGCCTTGCATTAACTTCAATTACTCGATAGTCGCTGGAGTTTTTATCGAGTGCATATTGGATATTACATTCACCAACGATGCCGAAATGGCGAATTACTTTTATTGCAATTTCGCGGAGCTTGTGATACTCGTGATTGGTTAAAGTCTGGCTTGGCGCAACAACAATACTTTCACCGGTATGAATTCCCATAGGGTCAAAGTTTTCCATATTGCAGACTGTGATACAATTATCAAACTTATCACGAACTATTTCGTATTCAATTTCTCTCCAGCCTTCAAGATATTCTTCAACTAATATTTGAGAGGTATATGAAAAAGCTCGTGATGCCAATTTCTCAACTTCGCTTTTATTTCTACAGACACCCGAACCCAATCCGCCAAGTGCGAAGGCAATTCTAATTAAAACGGGATAACCTAATTCTTTGCTTACTTTTAGTGCCTCATCAACAGAAGTAACGGCTTTACTTCTCGCAACTTTTACTCCAATTGACTCAAGATTTTTATTAAACTTTTCTCTGTCTTCAGTATCAATTACAGCTTCTATTGGGCTGCCGAGTATCCGGACATTATATTTTTCTAAAATCCCTTTCTCATGTAATTCCATACCGCAGTTGAGAGCAGTTTGACCGCCAAAGCTTAATAAGATCGAATCCGGTTTTTCTTTTTGAATTACTTTTTCAACAAACTCAACGTTTACGGGAAGCAGATAGACCTTGTCTGCGAGATATTCGGAAGTCTGAATAGTTGCAATATTAGGATTGATAAGAACAGTATAAATTCCTTCTTCCTTAAGCGCTTTAATTGCTTGGCTGCCGGAATAATCGAACTCTCCGGCCTCACCAATTTTAAGTGCCGAGCTTCCGAGTATTAATACTTTATTTGGTTTGTTTGTCATTGACTTTTTCTTTGCGATCTTTGCGTTTTTTTTGCTTAGCGTTCTCGTATGTTAATTAAAGTAAAAA
>NPIE01006788.1_pt1 | contig 66196 bp, 47 predicted proteins | sample 8637661 | NCBI WGS metagenome assembly NPIE01 (sample SAMN07420842, study PRJNA396082) | bioreactor metagenome | isolation source: sample BA12 brine-fed electro-methanogenic bioreactor BA | place: Japan: Kochi | collected 2016-12-09 | reverse complement strand
CACTTTTTCAACAGGCTGCTAGCCGAGATCAAGACCGCTGACGTCCGCCCCAAGCTCCTTGAGCTTGTCCAGGTAGACCTGGAACCGTTCGGTCAGGGCCGCCACGGACGTGTTGAGGCTCTCCAACTCGGTCTTGATGGCCCTGGCCTCTTCGCCCAGGGCGTCGGTGATCGGGATGTCCTTCAGCTTGGCGGCCACCTTCTCCAGCTCGGCCTGCTTGGCGACAATGGCCTGCCGATAGGACTGGGCCGTCGCCTTGAGCTGCTCGACGCTCATCTTGTTGGCCTCGGCCTTCACCTCCGCGATGGGCTTGGTCTCATCGACCGACGCCGGACCCTTGGACGATTTCGATCCGCACCCCACCAGCCCCACGACGACGATGAGAACGATTACCGGTAGCAGCCTGCGACTGAACATGACGGGGTCTCCTTCCCAGGACGGGTAAACTCCAACGCGGAGCCCAAACGTTTTCAGGTCCTTTCACCCGCGTTAGCCACTCCCCAGTCTATCTCCAGGGCGGGCCACCGCAAGGAAAATACGGGGTCATCGGTCCCCCATGGCTTGCCAGGGCGGTCGTCCTCGCCCCCCACCACCGAACGGGCGCTCTACCGGGCGATCTCCCGGCGCAGCCATTCCACGCTCTGCTCCATCTTGCCGGGTGCCGCCTGGCATTCGATGGAAAGCACGCCATCGAAGTCGATGTCCTTGAGAAGCTCAATGCAGCCGGCGATGTTCTCGGCATTGACGCCCTCCCCGATGGCGACCACGCTCGAGGCGATGCCGGTTTCGCCGCCGCGGACGGCCTCGGCGAGTTCGGGGCTGACGTCCTTGATGTGCAGGTGCGTGACCATGTGCCGAAATCGCTTCAGATAAGCCACCGGATCCTGCCCGGCGATGAAGGTGTTGCCGGTGTCGAAGTTCAGCCGCAGATACGGCGAATCGAACATGCTCAGGATACGCTCCATCGTATCTGGATCGGTGGTGTATGGACCGTGGGGTTCGACGTTGATCATCATGTCGTATTGCTCGGCCCACTCCAGCACCACCCGGTAGTACTGTCGGATCAGGGCCAGCACCTCGTCGTCCGTGTAGCCCTGTGGCTTGCGCCCGCCGTCGGTGGTATCCACGCAGGGACAGCCGAGGGCCTTGGCGAACTGGATGGCCCGGCAGGTGTAGCCGATGCCGCGATGCTGACCTTCCGGGGTGGACATGGGATACGCCGCGTCGAGCTGGGACACCTTCAGCCCCATCGCGTCCACGTAGGCCTTGAGTTTGAGCGGATCCGAGTGCAGCGGGATGTGGGGATTGTAGCCGAGGGCCTGAATGAAATAGTCCCCGTCAATCGTGCCGAACTCGACGTATTCCAGACCCCACTGGCGGGCGAACTCGCACGGCACCTCGTAGGAGACGTCCAAGTGCCGCCAGTTGTCTACGTGCATTCCCAGCTTCAGCATGACCGGACTCCTTCCTCCCGTGGGGTTCTCAGGCCTCCAACCCCTCTGTGTGTTCGAGCGTCTTTTTGACGAAGTCCAGGAACTGCGCCGCGTCGGCCCCGTTGGCCACCTTGTGGTCCACCGACAGGTTCAGATGCATCATCTTGCGCACCAGAATGTTGCCGTCACTGGGCACGCACACGTCGCGAATGCGCCCCACGCCGAGGATGCTCGTCTGGCCGGGCACGACGATCGGAATGAACGAATCGATCCCGAACCCGCCGAGGTTGGAGACGGTGATACAGCCGCCGGTCAGATCGTCCAGCGACAGCTTGTCGGCCCGGGCCCGCTCGATCAGGCCCTTACACGCCACGGAAATCTCACGGAGCGACTTGTCGGCGGCGTTCTTGACAATAGGCGCGACCAGCCCGCTCGGCGTGGCGATCGCTAATCCCACGTCGATGGTCGGCGCCAGGACAATCGCATCCCCATCGAGCTGACCGGTCATGATCGGGTAATGCCGCAAACCCAACGCGACGGCCTTGATGAGGAAGTCGTTGAACGAAACCTTGACCTCCTGGCCCTTGTTCAACCGTTCCCGCAGCTTGACGATGGCGGTCATGTCCACCTGGATGTTCAGATAGAAACACGGAATCGTCTGCTTGCTGAGCAGCATCTTCTCGCCGACGATCCGCTGAAGGCGGTTCATCGGGATGCGCTGGCCCAGGCGATATCCCGCCTCGGTGGGCGGGGTGGTTCCCGAGGCCACGGCCTGACGCACGTCGGCCTCGACGATCCGCAGGCCCTGGGCGGCGGGCGTCACACCGGACAGATCCACGCCCAGTTCAGCCGCCACCAGCTTCGCCCGCGGGGTGGCGAACACCCGACCGGGCGTCGTCGGGGCGGTCTTTTCGACGGGCGGGGCCTCGGATGCCGCCGCCGCTGGGGCTGCAGCGGGTTCCGCTTTGCCTGGGGCGGGAGCCGCACCGGCCGTGCCACCGCGGACCGCCGCGATATAATCCGACGACACGTCCACGTCGCGGGGGCCCAGAATCAGCAATGGGGCCTGAATCGGCAGGGTCTGGCCCACCTCGGCCACAATCGCCTTCACGAAGCCGTCCGCCGGCGATTCCATCTCCAGCGTGGCCTTGTCGGTCTCGATCTCAAAAAGCACATCGCCCTTATGCACCTCATCACCCACGCTCACCAGGCAGTTGACGAGGGTGCCTTCCTCCATCGTCTGGCCCAACTGCGGCAGCGGCACGACACGCACGCCCTGTGGCGCGGCGGCAGGTGCCCCGCCCGGTGTTGCCGGCGCAGCGGCGCTAGGCGTCGGGGCCGCCGCAGGCTTGGACGTCGGCTCGCTGGGAGCCTGGGCGGCAGCCGGGGCCGCACCGCCCGTCAGCGATTGCAGGTAGCTTTGCGAAACGGTCTCATCCGCCTCGCCCAGCACCAGCACCGGGGTGCCCACGGGCACCGTCTGGCCCATCTCGACCAGGATCTTCTTCACGATCCCGTCAGTGGGCGACTCCATCTCCAGCGTGGCCTTGTCGGTTTCGACCTCGAACAGCACGTCGCCCTTCTTGACCGCGTCGCCTTCCTTGACCAGGCAGTTCACGAACGTGCCTTCTTCCATCGTCTGGCCCAACTGCGGCAGGCGTACATCTTTGGGCATTTTTTATCTCCCGTCTACGCGGCCCTGGGGCCGATTCTTGTGTGTGGCACCTTACAGCATCGCCCGCACCGCGGCAACGATCTTGTCCGGGGTGGGGATGCTGGCGTTTTCGAGCGGCTCGCTCATCGGCGGCGGCACGTCGGCGGCGGCCAGGTTCAGCGGCGCCGCATCCAGGTAATCAAACCCGGTCCGGCCGTCGTCAAAGCGGTACTCGATGAGCCGACGCACGATCTCGGGCCCGGTGCCGCACATGCAGAAGCTCTCGGCCACGGTGACCAGATGCCCGGTCTTGCGGACCGAGGCCGCCACCGTCGCGATGTCCATCGGCTTGAGCGTCCGCAGGTCAATCACCTCGGCGTCGATGCCGTGCTGTTCGGCCAGCTCCCTGGCCGCGGCCAGGCAGAACATCACCTGTCGGCTGTAACTGACAATCGTCACGTCCTTGCCGGGGCGCTTGATGTCCGCGACGCCCAGGGGAATGATGTAATCGCCGTCCGGCACCGCCCCCACCTGGCCATAGGTGGCCTTGTGCTCGATGAACACCACGGGGTTGTCGCTGCGGATCGCGGCCTTCAAGAGCCCCTTCGCGTCATAGGGCGTGGCCGGCATGACCACGTACAGTCCGGGCACGTTGACCAGCCACGGCTCGAGGCTCTTACTGTGATGCGCCGCGATACAGCGGCCCACGCCGCCCTCCGTCCGCAGGACCATCGGCACCTTGGCGTGGCCACCGAACATGTAGCGGTTGAACGCCCCATTGTGCATGAGCTGATCCATAGCGATGGTCACGAAGTCCACGTACATGATCTCGCCGATGGGCCGCAGCCCGCGCAGCGCCGCCCCCACCGCCGCGCCCGTGATGGCCGCTTCGGAGATGGCCGTGTCGATCACCCGTGACTTGCCGAACTCCTCGATCAACCCCTTGGTGGCGCCGTAGGCCCCGCCATAGAGCCCCACGTCCTCGCCTTCGATAATCACCGACGGATCCCGTCGCATCTCCTCGGCCTGCGCCTCGACGATCGCCTCCTTCATCAGCAACACCTTCATGCCGTGCTGCTCGCGGACCAGGGCTTTGGCCTTTTCGGTGATCTCCTTCTTGGTGGCCCCGCTCAGCGTGGCCACCGCCTTCTCAAAGGCGGTTGTGGCCTCCATGGCTCTCGCCGCCTGGGCCTTTTCCTCGGCGACGAGCGACTCCGGATAGGTCTCTTCGACGTAGACGTCCTTGGCCAGCTCCGCCGGGTCGGGCCAGGGACTGTCCATCGCGAACTGCGTGGCGGCATCGATCGTCGCCTGGGCCTTGTCGCGAATCGCATCGAGCTCGTCCTCGGCGCACAGCTTCTCGCCCGTCAGCTTGCTGCGCAGCACCGTGATCGGGTCGCGTTCCTTCCAGGCCTGTTCCTCTTCCTTGGTGCGGTACTTCCGTGGATCGCTGCGACTGTGACCGTACCAGCGATAGGTCTTGGCCTCGATCATCACCATCTGCCCTTCGGTCCGCACCCGCTGCACCGCACGGTGCACCGCCTGGAAGACCGCCGCCACGTCCTGGCCGTCGATGACCATCGCCGACACGCCGTAGGCCGCCGAACGCTCGGCGATGTCCTGGATGTTCGCCGCGCATCCCGCTCCCTCCACGGGGCTGCCCGAAAACGGCACGCTCATGCCGTACAGGTTGTTCTCGATGATCGCCACCAGCGGCACGCGAAGCACCGAGGCCATGTTCATCGACTCGTGAAACGCGCCGGTGTTCGTCGCGCCGTCGCCGAAGAACGACAGTACCACCGCGCCGCTGCCCTTGGTCTTTTCGGCCAGGGCGGCCCCGACGGCGTTGGGAATGTTGCCGCCCACGATGCCCGTCGAGCCGAGGTTGCCGTGCTGCACGTCGGCGATGTGCATCGATCCGCCGCGCCCGCCGCAATAACCCGTCTGGCGGCCCATCAGCTCGGCCATCATGCGGTTCCAGTGCGTCTGCCGGGCCGTTTCATCGGCCGCATATTTGTTGCCGATCGCGCCGCAATGACCGTGGCCGCGGTGTGTCGAGGCGATCACGTCGCCGATCTGAATCGCGGCGGCCGCGCCCGTCGCCACCGCCTCCTGACCGGCGTACAAGTGCGAGGCGCCCTTGATGATGTTCTGGCCCAGCAGTTCGGAGACCCGGTCCTCGAAGAAACGAATCTCGTAAATCGTCCGCAGCCAGTCCTTGGCCTGGTCCAACGTGATAAGCCCCTGCTTGATCAGCTCGCCGACCTTCGGGGCCGGGCCCTTGCGCATGTCTTCAACTTGAGAACTCACCGCCATGACTCCTGCCTGTTCAGGGTTTCTTTTGGTCCGGTTCCGGATGACGAACGACGACCCGTGAAGGGGTCGCAAGAGCCCGTTACACTACCACAGAATGGGCCGGCGATCAAACAAAATCGGTATGGCAATGGCGCATTGGTACAAGAAATAAGAATAAAACGAAAGTAATCGAACTTTTCTACTTGCCCTGAGGGTCCCCCTGAAGTAGTCTGGACGCAAACCAGCAGGCCATCGGAGGACCGTCGGACGTGGGATTGCAGGCACAACAGAGACGGCAGTACATTCTTGAGCAGGTTCGCACGCACGGGCGCGTCCGCGTGGCGGACGTTGCGCAAACCTTTGGTGTGACAGAGGTTACCGCACGCCGGGACCTGGCCTGGCTCGAAAAGAACGGCCAGTTGACCAAGACCTATGGCGGTGCGGTGCTCACCGAACTGCCCGAGATGACGATGTCGGTGCGGTTCCGGCAGGCGCGGAACGTGGCGGCCAAGAAGGTTATCGGACGTCTCGCCGCGGGCCTGATCGAGGACGGCGACGTGATCTACCTGGAGGCCGGCAGCACGTGCTATGAGATCATCCCGTACCTGGCCGAGAAGAAGTCACTGACCGTCATCGTCAATTCGCTGCACCTGATGAGCCGCTTGCATGAGCAGATTCGCCACAAGATCATCATCACCGGCGGTCTGTATCGGCCGGAGCGGATGGACATGATCGGCCCGGCGGCCGAGGCGACGATCAGCCAGCTTGGCGGGTTCAAGGCCTTCACCGGGGCCGACGACATCAGCATCACCGGCGGCATCAGCGGCGCGGACGTGGCGACCGTCAGCTTCACCCGGCTGGTCCTCCGCCAGGCCGCCCAGGTGGTCTTCGTGGGCGATCACACCAAGTTCGACAACCCCGCTCTCTACAAGATCGCCGACATCGACCAGCTCGACGTCATCGTCACGGACACCCAGCCCTCCGACGCCTGGCTCACCGCCGCGAGAGAAAAGAATATCCGCTTGGTCTACCCGGACGACGAAAACACGGCATAGGGGAGTACTAGCGACGCAGGCATTGATATGGACACCTCATGGCTTCTGGAGGACTCTGTGACATGCCTCCAACTCCTACTCGGCAAACCCATACCCTTAGTGGGGTTCTTCCAGTCCACAAGCATTGCATAGACTATCGAAGATCGGTTTGAGAATGGTCGGGACATGGGTGTTTAATTCATGGATGAGTTGCTCTGGTATGATTACATCGTCGCGATCGATGGATGAACTCCATTCGCCACGCGAGTAACCTCGAACGTTGAGCAAAGCCAGGGCCACGTACACGGGGCTGTCTATTTCGAGTTTCCTCAGTAATTCCAAGTACCGGCTCGTAGCTACGATTACAGTCTCTTCCAGTTCAGAAGCAATGCGTCGGACTGTACGGCCTGATGCCCACTGGTCTGGGCTAGGGGTGAGCAGGCTTACATCGACGGCCTCGATGATCCCGTTCCTGAAGAGCTGAACGTACCCCCACTTGCCATCCCCTGCCAATCGCCCGTCAAGATTGTATCTTACGGCGGGTAGACGGTCCCGCCGGAACATCAAATCCCTATCTCTGGCTGTACGCAGGTCAACCCGCTCATTCATTTCGAAGGCGGAAAGGGGTATCACGTGGAGGACCGACTTGGCTGCGTCGGGCCCGATGGGCGTAGGGGTCTGCCCAACGGCGATCAAAGAAAGCCTGTCGTTTCGGAAGTTCTTAATCCGTATGGTTGTTGTCTCAGCATCAAGGACCGCCCTACGGATAGCATCCACTTCATATGGATAGTTGCCTGTCGTGTTTCGTCCATGGAACCTGAAGTACTTATCGTGCCTGACAGCGTGTGGCCGTGCCAGACTGCGAGGCACATGGATGATCAGTATTGACTTTCCGGATTCGAGGAGAATCTGGTGCATTTCAAGGGATCGAAGCGGTGGATCGGTGCAGTCTCGTAACAGGTGCTCCCATGTCAGTCTCAACTTGTCGAAGTCTTCGAGTTCAACACCCGGTATGCCTGTGGGGACCCCAGCGCGTTCATCCACACCGATCACCAGGCACCCGCCGACCGTGTTCGCAAAGGCAGTCACATCACATAGAAAGTCACGCTTTCCCTTCGTTTTGTCGGAGTACAAGTCCCGTTTGTAGTCCAGCGTCCGGCTCTCGGGAACTTGATTACCGATGAGCATCTGGATGTCCTCAAGGGTCAGTTCCTGAATTGGTTTGCCAAACGGTGTTCTCATATACACCTCCTTGGAGGCCTCATACCGTACACCTCCGCTGCCCAGTATGTTGCTTCAGTGTACGCTGTCAAGGCTGAAGCTTTCGTTTCATGTGCGGTTGGTCCGAGATCGCCAAGTGTGAGGCATATGCTTGACGGGTCGGCGGGTTGGCGGTAAGGTCGGGCGGCGTGGCGGGCCGTGGGGCGGATTGGGTCGCGGGAAAGGCAATACGAATCGTAAGGGAGTCGCATGGCGGCACAGGAACAGGTATTGGTTGTACCCCGCAGGGTGTATGAATCGCTCGGTGCCTTTCACGGCCTGATGGCCGACGTGGACCGCTACACGCAGGCCCTTTTCGCGCCGGGCGTGGCGCGGTTCATGCCCCGCGACCAGGCCGAGACCGACCCGAGCTTCAAGCAAATCATCCCCTACGTGATCCTGTCCTGCGGCGGCCGGGTGCTCAGCTACGTCCGCGGCAAGCGGGCCGGCGAGACGCGCCTGGTCGGCCTGCGATCCATCGGCATCGGCGGGCACATCAACCCCGTCGACACGCTGCCGCTGTTCGACGAGGGGGCCTGGGGGATGTACGTCGAGGCCGTCCGGCGCGAGGTCGCCGAGGAGATTCACGTCGAAACGAACCACCGGGACCGCGTCGTGGCCATGCTGAACGACGACTCCAACGAGGTCGGCCGCGTGCACCTGGGCGTCGTTCACCTCTGGACGCTGGACGCCCCCAACGTCCGCCGACGGGAGCAGATGATCACCCAGTTGGAGTTCCTCCCGCTCGACGAGCTCCAGGCCCTGCGGGACGAGATGGAGACCTGGTCGCAACTGTGCCTGGACGGCCTGATCGAGCGACAACTCCTTTCCTCCGGCCACGGGTAACGAGGGGGCCTGCCCTCGAATGACCGGACGCGCCGCCCAGAGGCCAGCGGGCGGTTTTTCCGGTGGACTTGGCGGGGGTCGACGCCTACGATGTTCACTTCGATTATGGCGGCCGGACCGGCGATGACAGACGTCGAGCGTCGGCAAGTCGCGTGAACCCAACGGAGGCGACGGGATGCGGTCGTCGAACGAGATTCGCAAGACGTTCATCGAGTTCTTCACCGAACGCGGGCACACGTTCGTGCCCAGTGCGCCGGTGGTGGCGACGGGCGATGCGACGCTGCTGTTCACCAACGCGGGCATGAACCAATTCAAGGATTACTTCCTGGGGCTTCGGCCCGCGCCATGGCCCCGCGCCGCCAACAGCCAGAAGTGCATCCGCGTCAGCGGCAAGCATAACGACCTCGAGGAAGTCGGCCTGGACACGTACCACCACACCTTCTTCGAGATGCTGGGGAACTGGTCGTTCGACGATTACTTCAAGGCCGAGGCCATCGCCTGGGCGTGGGAGCTGTTGACGAAGGTCTACGGCATCCCGGCGGATCGGCTGTGGGCGACGGTATTCCAGGGTGACCAGGCCGACGGCTCGTTGCCGGACGACGAGGCCCGCGAATTGTGGCGCAAGGTCACGCCGCTGCCGCCGGAGCGCATCCTGGCGTTCGGGCGGAAGGACAACTTCTGGGAGATGGGGGCGACCGGGCCCTGTGGACCATGCAGCGAGATTCACATCGACCTGGGGCCGGACCGCTGTGACCGGCGGCACGCGCCCGGTCACACCTGCGCGGTCAACGGTGGCTGCGCGAGGTTCATCGAGCTGTGGAACCTGGTGTTCATCCAGTTCAACCGGCGCGACGATGGCGGCCTGGAGAAGCTGGGGGCCAACTACGTCGACACCGGCGCGGGGCTCGAGCGGCTCTGCGCGGTGTTGCAGGGCAAGAGCAGCAATTACGACACGGACCTGTTCAGCCCGATCATGGGGGCGCTGGCGGAACTGTCGGGCCGGTCCTATGGCGGTCGGCTGGGCGACGAGACGGACAACGCATTTCGCGTGATCGCCGATCACATCCGCTCGCTGACGTTCGCCATCACCGATGGCGTGACGCCTAGCAACGAGGGCCGCGGCTACGTCATGCGGCGAATCCTCCGCCGCGCCGCGCGGTTCGGGCGGGTGCTGGGCCTGCGTGAGCCGTTCCTGCACCGGCTGGCGCCGGTCGTGGTGGACGTGATGGGCGAGGCGTTTGACGAGGTTCGCCGCCGTGCGGAGTTCGTCACCACGGTGATCGAGGCCGAGGAGGCCTCGTTCGGTCGCACGCTCGATCGGGGGCTGGAGCTGTTCGCCGCCGCCGCCGAACGGGCCGCGCAGTCGCCGCAGCGCACCATCAGCGGGGAGGACGCCTTTCAGCTCTATGATACGTACGGTTTTCCACTGGACCTGACCGAACTGATGGCCCGCGAGCGCGGCCTGACCGTGGATACGGCCGGGTTCGAGACGCTGATGGAGGAACAACGCGCCCGTTCGCAGGCCGCGCAGAAGGGGGACGCCCTGGCCGCGCGGCTGTCCGGCGTGGCCCTGCCCGAGACGGACGATTCGCCTAAGTACGCCACCGACACGTGCCAGGCCCGCATTCTCGGCTGGATCGGATCCGATGGTTTCGTCGACGTCGGGACGTTGGACGCGGGCGGCGAGCCGTCGCACCTGGTCCTGGACCGGACGTGCTTCTATGCCGAGGCCGGCGGGCAGGTGGGCGACCGTGGTACGATCATGGGTCCGGAGGGCCGTTTCACGGTCGAGGGCACCACGAAGATCGCCGATTGCGTCATCCACTCCGGCCGGCTCGAAGAGGGTACCCTTGGCGTCGGTCAGGAGGTCACCGCGACGGTGGACCATCGACGCCGCGAGACCCGCAAGAACCATACGGCCACGCACCTGTTGCAGTGGGCGCTGCAGCGGGTCCTCGGCGAATCCGTGCATCAGCAGGGCTCGCTGGTGTGTCCGGAGTACCTGCGGTTCGACTTCACCTGGCCCAAGGCCCTGACGGCCGAGGAGATCGGCCGGGTGGAGGGCCTGGTCCGCGAGCGGATCGCCGCGGCCCAGCCCGTAACGTGCGCAGTGATGCCCATCGACGAGGCGAAGAAGCTGGGGGCGATGGCCCTGTTCGGGGAGAAGTACGGCGAGCAGGTCCGCGTGGTCGCTATCGGTGCCGCGGACCCCTCCCGGATCGGCCAGGCGACCAGCCGCGAGTTCTGTGGCGGCACGCACGTGAACAACACCGCTGAGATCGGCGGCTTCAAGATCATCAAGGAGGAGAGCATTTCCGCCGGGGTGCGGCGGATCACGGCGATGACCGGCCAGGGGTTGGTGGATTACCTGCTCGAACGCGGCGAGGTCGTGGATCGGCTGGTGGCCCTGCTCAAATCGCCGCCCGAGCAGTTGGAGGAGCGGGTCGGCAAGCTGCTGGACGAGAACAAGCGCTTGGCCAAGGAGCTCAAGACGGCACTACAGAAGGGCGGCTCGGACGCCCTGACCCAGGCGGCGGCGCTGCTGGACGGGGCGCCTCGTGTGGGCAATGCCGCCGTGATCGTGGGGCGGCTGGACGAGGCGCCCATCGAGCAGGCCCGTCAGGCCATCGACATGCTCAAAAAGAAGGCCCGCTCGGCGGCGATCGTGCTGGGGACCGCGCAGGGACCGGACAAGGTGCTTCTGCTGGCGGGGATGACCGACGACCTGATCCAGAAGGGTCTTTCCGCCGGCGACGTGCTCAAGACGATCGCGCCGATCGTATCGGGCGGGGGCGGCGGTCGGCCACAGATGGCCCAAGCGGGCGGCAAGGAGCCGGCCAAGCTCGACGAAGCCTTGGCCAAGGCCCGTGAGATTCTCGAGGCTCGACTGGGCGCCTGACGGGTACCGCAGGGGGTCGCACACTGGGCCGCCCCTCTCATCGCGGGTTGTAACGCGGCCCGCAACGGCGCGTCTGTATGGATGTACGGACGTGCGTTAGTCAGGAGGAAGCAGCATGAGCGACCTGCTTGGCCCCGACCTGTTGGGACTGGATCTGGATCGGGATCGACGTCCCGAAGTGCCCCAGCGGCGGCTGCCCTGGCCCCTGGACGTCTGGCTGTTTCCATTCAACGAGGCCGGACTGACCATGCTGGCCGTGTTCTTGCTTCTGCCGCTGGCCCTTAACGCCTTGGCCTGGTTTCTTTACTTGGTGGGCCAGATGGCACCTGTGTTGTACGTACTTGCCCTCTTCCTGAGATTCATGGTGTTTTTCTTTTGGGCGATCATCGGTTTCGCCTATGTGTGCTACCTGCTGCAGTCCATCCAGGCCAGCGCCGAGGGACAGATTCGCGCGCCCGAACTGCTGAGCGTCGGCCAGGATGAGGACTACCTGGGGGCGATGGGACACATACTCCGCGGGATCGGCGTCGTGGCCGTGTGCGTGGCGCCGGCCTCGGTGTATTTTCTGGTCACGCAACGCCCCGACGCCGTCCTGATCTTGCTCGCCGCCGGTGGACTTTACATCTTGCCGATGGCGCTGTTGTCGGTGGTGATGGAAGAATCGCTCGTCGGCCTCAACCCCGTGCGGCTCCTCGTAAGCCTCTTGCGAACGGTCGTGCCGTATACACCTCTGGCGATCATGTTCGTGGTGCCGCTGGTCGGGACGATCGCCCTGCTGGTCCTGGGCATCCTGCCGTGGTTCCTGGCCCTGCCGGCACGGTTCTTCGTCATGTACGTGCAGTTGGTCATGGCCCACCTGCTCGGCTGGTTCTACTACTGCAACGAAGAACGCCTGGACTGGTTCTGACAGCCGGCTCAATGGACCCGCCCACGCCCGCTCGATGATTCGCGCCGCACACCACAATGGCGCCACCCATTGCGTCCGCCGGCGCCCCTGAATCCGTCCTTGAACCGTTTGCGGGCAGACTCTAGGATGGTGAGGTGGTTGGGGCGATTGGTTGCCGCACCCCTGCACACTGTGTACGGAGATACACCTGCCGCCAGCGCGGACCAAGGGGAGAAGATTGATGAGAGCGACGCGACGCGAGTTTCTTCAATGGACGGGCCTGGTGGGACTGAGTCTGGGTGCCGGATGTTCCGGGGCGCTCCGTGCGGGCGGGGCCAAACGTCCGAACATCGTCATCATCATGGCCGACGACATGGGCTTTTCGGATGTCGGCTGCTTCGGGGGTGAGATCGCCACGCCGAATCTGGATCGCCTGGCGGCGGGGGGCCTGCGCTTCACGCAGTTCTACAACTGTGCCCGTTGCTGCCCGACGCGGGCGAGCCTCTTGACGGGCCAGTATCCGCACCAGGTGGGCCTGACGGTCAATGGCCGCAGCCTGACCCGTAACGGCCTGACTATTGCCGAGGCCCTGCGCCGGGCCGGCTATCGCACGGGGATGGCGGGCAAGTGGCACTTGTCGCTGACGCCGGTCCTTCCGGATGCCGAACGGCACCAGGCCTGGCTGGACCACCGCTACGATCCTCAGCGGCCGTTCGCCCCCCTGGAGACCTACCCGGTCAATCGCGGTTTCGAGAAGCATTATGGCGTCATCTGGGGGGTGATCGATCACTTCGATCCGTTCTCGCTGGTGGAGGGAACCGAGCCGGTGCCGTCGGTGCCGAAGGATTACTACTTTACGGACGCCATCACCGATAAGGCGGTCGATTACATTCAGGATTGGGCCGGGCGGTCCGAGCCGTTCTTCCTGTACGTGGCGCATTGCGCCCCGCATTGGCCGCTACATGCCCGGCCCGAAGACATCGCCAAGTACAAGGACACCTACAAGGCCGGTTGGGACCAGTTGCGGGCTGACCGCTACCGGCGGCAGGTGGCCATGGGGCTGTTCGACGCGGAGCATACGCCGCTGCCGCCGGTCCAGACGCGGGGCCGCGCGTGGGAGACCCTCTCGGACGAGCAGAAGGCCTTCGAGGCGCGAAAGATGGCGGTGCACGCGGCCATGGTCGACCGCGTGGACCAGAGTACCGGCCGGATCCTGGAGGCCCTGGGGCGGGCCGGACAACTGGACAACACGGTGATCTTCTTCCTGTCGGACAACGGCGCCTCGCCCGAGATCATGCACGGGCCGGGTTATGACCGCACGGGCCACACGCGGGACGGCACACCCGTGATGTACGATACGTCGCCGATCGAGCTGCTGGGCTCGGAGCGAACCTATATGGGCATAGGAACACCCTGGGCCAGCGCCTCCAACACGCCGTTTCGTTACTGGAAGCAGGAGTCGTTCGAGGGCGGCTGCCACACGCCGCTGATCATGCACTGGCCCACGGGGCTCAAGACCCCGCCAGGGGCGGTCTGCTCGCAGGTCGGGCACGTGATGGACCTGATGCCGACCTGTCTGGATCTGGCCGGGGCCACGTATCCCGACAGCTACGAGGGGCACGCCCTGACGCCCCTGATGGGCAAGAGCCTGGGGCCCGTCCTGCGAGGACGGACGCGGGATGGATACGAGGCGTTGTTCTTCGAGCACGTCGGTGGCCGGGCGGTCCGAATGGGCGATTGGAAGCTTGTCGCCTTCAGCCGGACGCAGGATCGCTGGGAATTGTACAACCTGGCCGACGACCTCACCGAGACGCGAGACCTGGCTGCGCAGCACCCCGACCGCGTCCGCACGATGGCCGCGGCCTGGCGCCAATGGGCCCACAGCGTCGGACTGCCGGTCGCCAAATAAGCCTATGGACTCACTGCTCAGCCGGTCGCAGAGCGAGCTTGCGCCAGTAGTCATCCGGCCGGTTGCCAAACCCGTCGGGTTTGTAGACCCCGATAAGATCGACCTTGGCGCCCGCGGGCTCCAGCTTGTCCTCCATGCCCAAGGCCCAGTACACCGCGTTGACCAGCAGTCGCCGCGTGCCCTCGCTGAGCAGGTCGTTCGCCGCGCCGATGGTGGACGTAAACGCCCGCCCGGGCTTGCCCCCCGGCAACTGGTACGTCCGGGTCCAGGCGATAGGCATCATAGGGTCGTTCTTCCCGGCCACCGGCGGCCCATCATCCGGCCGCATGCCGTGTAGCGGGTCTTCCTCCAGGAAGGGGCCCTTGCGTTTCAGAACCTGACCCAGCACGATGGGCCTGCTGTCGCCGGGCAGCGGCAGGCGCACGCCGTAAACGTCGGTCGGTCCCCAGATGTCGCCATCCCGCAGCCCCCGCGTGATCGGATGGTCCACCGCACCGGGCGCGAGGATGCCGCGCGTGCTCTCGTGCTTGTGATGGCCATGATGGCTGATCCACTTCTCGCCCAGCACGAGCCGGCCAAAGCCGTCGACCCATTCGGTCTTCGGCCCGTTGTATCCGTTGCCGTAGTGGGCCCAGGGGCTGTCGCCGGGAAAGAGGAACGCGTGCGTGGACGTGCGAATGCCGATCACGGGCCGGCCACTTTTCAGATACGCGTCGATATGCCGCATCTGCTCATCCGGCAGGGCCCGAAACCGGGTGAAGATGATCATCAGATCGGCCTCATCCAGCGCCGCCAGGCCGGGGATATTGTTCTGCACGTTCGGATTGATCGTGCCCGTCGCCGGATCCACCGCGAAGAGCACCGCACAATCGAAACCGTGATGCCGGGCAAGAATCTTGCCCACTTGTGGCAGGGCCTGCTCCGACCGGTATTCTTCGTCGCCGCTGACGAGAACGATGCGTTTGCCCGCGCCGGGGCCATCCTGGCCCTTGTAGAAGGCCCAGGGTTTGTCCGCACGAGCCGACCCCGCCGCTAGGCAACAGGCCAGCACCGCCACACGCCACCATCCGGCGCGCGTTTTCGCAGGGTGTGCACTCATCGAGGATTCTCCTTCACTCGAGCCACGGATCAGACTTCCTTCCACTGCCCGGCGACCGGCACCGGGTAACGCCCGTCGGCGTCGGCCTGCACCGGGGCGGGGCTGTCGGCCGTCAGGTCCGCCACACCCTTGAAGAAGGCAAACTCGGACGCGGTCACCTCGTCCCAGGTGATAATGCGTTGCTCGTGAACGGCCGCCCGCGCCATAATCGACGCGTAGTTGGCATGCGCCGCCCGGTGCGCCTCGTTGTGCGGCTTGTCCTTGCGGATGGCCTCCAGCAGCACGTCCCATTCGACCTGGTAGGGACTGATCCGCTCGCGGTCGGGCTGCCAGGCGGCGTTGTCCCGCGCGCAGCGCTGATCCTTGAAGATGTACACGGTCGGCGCGTGCACGTTGCCCGAAAACTGCCCGGCCGTCCGCGTACCGTGCACAAAGGTCGCGAAGTCGCCGTGCGTATGGGGCATCGCCCGGCCATTGATCTGCGCCTTGGTGCCGTCGGGGAAGGTGAACTCCACGCCGTACGTATGTATGTTCTGGGCCGCGTCCCGGCTGTGCGGCTCGCGCCCGCCCAGGCCGTGCGCCGAGACCGGCCAAGCGTCCTTGATCCAGCAGCATTCGTCGATCTGGTGGACCATCCACTCAATGAACTGCGCGCTGCTGACCCAGAGGAACGCGTAGGGCCGCCGCAACTGCCAGAGCACCTCGCTCTGGTTACCGGGAAACGGCTCCAGCCGGATGCCGGCATCCATGCGGTACGCACGGATCAGCACGATCTGCCCCAGGGCCCCCTCGCGGATCTTGTCGATCATGGCCTGTCGGGCCGAGGAGTGTCGGCACATCAACCCGCAGCCGATCTTCAGGTTCTTCTGCTTGGCCTGGTCGGCGATCTGCAGGATCTTCCGTGTTCCCGCCGGGTCCGGCGCAAACGATTTTTCCATGAAGACGTGTACACCCTTCTCGATGGCATGGCCCACGTGCAGCGGACGAAACGCCGAGTGCGTCGCCTGAATCATCACCCCGCCGGGCCCGACGGCGTCGATGGCCTTGCGATACGCGTCGAAACCGACGAATCGCCGCTCAGGGGGCACGTCCACCTGCTCCTTGAATTGAGCCTGCAGCGCATTGTACGAGCCCTTCAGGCGATCCTCGAATACATCGGCCATCGCCACCAGACGGGTGGGCCCGCTGGAGGAGCTCAAGGCGTTGGCCGCCGCGCCGCTGCCGCGCCCCCCACAGCCGACCAAGGCCAGGCGGATCACGTTGTCCTCGGCGGCGTGAACGCCCGCCAGGTTCACCCCGGCCAGCACCGACCCGGCCACCAAGCCACTTTGCGAAAGAAAACGCCGACGGCTGGTGGTCCCAGCGGGGATACGATCTGCTTGCGACGTGGAATGCGACACGCGTGGGCTCATGACTGTCCCTCTCTGCCTGTGACCGTGAGGACGTTCATCGGAGCTGCCGCGCACAAGGGCATGCCCCGAACGGACCGATTCATTATACCCACGGCCGCCCGCTGTGAACAGACGAATCCGCCAGGCGCAGACAACCCCCTCGGTCCGCGCGGCAATCGCGGATCAGGGCCCCGTTACGAGCCACTGTTGGCCCAGGATCAGCAGATCCCCCACCCCGATGGTTCCGCTGTCGTCCAGGTCCACCGCGGCGCAGGGATCGGCCGGGCCGCACTCGGCCAGCCACGCCTCGGCCAGCATGGCCGCGTCGAGCCAGTCCACACGATGATCGAGATTGAAGTCGACCGCGTAGTGCACCACCAACCGCACCGTGCGCACCATAGCCGCCGGCGCCGTGCCGCCGCACCCGATGGAGAACACCATCGGCGCCTCGTACTCGCCCGGCGGCAGCGCGGCCGCGGCGGCGGCATTGATCCCCACCGTCACCGGGGCGCTGTCCTGGGGGGCGAGCGTGCCGCCAGCCGGCGTGGGCCAGTCGATCCAGTCGACCGCGGCGCCCTTTGATACGGACCAGGCCAGCGCGTTGGATCCGGTATTAGTCACCACAAAGACGTGCTCCGTCGGGGTCCAATCCCCGCCTTCACGTCCCACGGAGACCACCGGGTCGCTTGGTGTCACGTCCCAGGCCACGGCGCCGACCGGCGGGGTGACGATCCGCAGGCCATCGTCCAGGCGACCCGCGGCGGCCTGGCCGCACTCGGGCGTGACGATCACGTCCCACGCGTCGGCCTCGGCCCCGGCGAGGTCCACCTGGCAAGTGAGGGTGTGCTCATCGACGACCTCGACCTCGTGCGCGTCAATGCGCACCACCGCATCGCGGTAGACGATCAACTCGGCATCCACATTAATCAACCGCGGGTTGCCGCCGTTGGAATCGGTCTGGAAGAGCTCGACCTCCTCGCCGCCGCCGTTCTCGTAGAAGTCCAGTTGCAGGAAGTACGTCCCCGCGGCGGGGAAGTCGAACGTCATCGTCCCGGCCGTGCGGTTCTGGTTGACGTCCGTCGTCGCCGGGCCGCGCGGGAGGGCGTATTCGCCGACCAACTGGCCGTCGATCCACAGCGCGAATCCGTCATCGCTGTTCACCCCGAAGTATCGGACACCCGGCGACGGCGCGTAGACGTACCCGGTGAACCGAACGGCAAAGTTCGATGGATCCCCCGTGTTATAGGGCGGGGCGAACTGATCACTTGGGACGAAAATGCCCTCGGACCCCGTCTGGTACAGGTTGATCACGGGGTGGACCGCCCGCACGGGGTCGCCCACGCCGCGCTCCGGATCGTCCAGCAGCAGCGTTGCGGCGTGGATGCTGTCGAAGGACTGGGTATACTGCACGTACAGCGCATCGAAACCGATCTCTTCGGACGCGTTGGTCAGCGTCACGGTCGTGGCCGAGCCCGGCATGAAGCCGCCGCCGAGAATCGTCAGGTCCGCCGTGCGATCATTGCACGCGACGCCCGGCACGACCCCCTCGATCAGGGTAGGCGGCACGCGCGTCACGGTGATCGTATCGACGGCGTCGGGCACCGGTTCATTGAGGCCGTTGAGCCCCTGGAGCGTGATCACGTTGGGCCCCATCGCCAGCGGCACCTCGACGCGGAAGGCGTTGTTGCCGGAAAACTCGGCCTCGGTGGGCGTGCCGTTGACGGCAATGCCCGCGATGGTCAGCGGCGCGACGCCCTGGAGCACGGTCGTCTCGCCGGCCGTGCAGAAATCGTCGCCGTTGTTCGTGGTGATCGCAAAGACCAGCGAGGGAATCTGCGAAAGGATGTAGTTGCGCCGATCGCGGACAAACTGCTTGATGCCGTCCCGTCGGCCATCGCCCAGGCCATCGGCGATCAGCGCCGCCGCCGCGTCGTCCAGGAAGCGATCGAACGCCGTGGGCGGCTCGGCCGTGCCGTACGAGGTCTTCCACGGACCGTCAACCAGCTCAGCGAACGCCTGCAGATACATCCGACGGTACTTGCCGTAGTTGAGGAATTGCGCCACCTCGGGGAACTTGCCGCCGTCCACCTGGAAGATGTTGGTGGTCGGGCCGTGACCCGATCCGAGGGTAAAGTCGATGTCCCACGGCAGCAGGTACCAGCGGCTCTCGGGCAGGGCGTAATAGAAGTAGTTGTTCTTCCCGCGGGTATAACCGTAGCTGTCCCAGTCGCCGACCGCGTGTCGGATCGCCAGGACCCGCGCGAAATGCTGCGGGTCGATCACCGACTCCACGGCCTGTTCGTAGCCGGGATCACTCGACGGCATGTTCATCGCCACGGCAAAGTCGAACAGATGCTCCCAGTTGTCGTCCTCGCGGTGCGAGCGCTTCTCGAACCCCCAGCGGTACGTTTCCTTTAACAACGGATGGGTGCCGTCATACTTGAGGCCTTCATCCAAGTTGGCAAAGCCGGTGCCGTCGGCGGTGTATTCGAAGTAGTCGTCGATCTTGTGGATGTAACCGTCGGTGTCCTCCGGGAACCAGGCGTCGACGTAGTCGCCGTCGATCTTTTGCACGTCCTCATAGATGAAATGGCTTTGACCGTTGATAATGAGTCGGACGTATTCCTGCCGCGAGTGTTGCAGACCCATCTCTTTATAGAACCAATACGAGGCCCGCTCCTGCAAGGGTCCGCGGTTGCCCCCCTCCGTGTTGTCCAAGTTGATCTCTTCGCGGCCCTGGAACCGCTGGTCCGGGTTAAAGTCGATTCGGTAGGCATAACGATCGCGCGGGTCGCGGCAACAGCCGCTGCGGATGAACGGGCTGCCCCGAAAACGAATCCTCGCGTTGTAGAACACGTCCTTGTCGTTGTACACAAAGGTGCAGTCCAGCAATTCGTTCGACAAATTGGGCCGGGAGGTGAACGTATTGATCACGTCGTTGCTGAGCCAAACACGGTAACGGGCGAACCGCGTCGGCAGTTGCGCATCGCCCACGCGGACCAGGCAGGTGCGGTTCGGCACTTCGGCCGACGGCTCCAACGGCGTCGGAAACCGACCCGCCACCGCTCCATCCGAGGCCTCGATGTAGAAGGCCCGCATCGTGCCGGCCGCAGCGCCGGGGATCGTGGCCGTGTAGACGTGGTCGCCGGCAATCGCATCATCGCCGGAACCGTCGTCGACCATGGGCAAGGCCGTGAAAGAGGCCTGGCCTTCCGAGCGGTAATAACACGTCGCCGAGGCGACACCGTCGTTGTCCGTCAGGCACGCGGTCACGACAATCGGCTCGCCGGCACGCGGCAGGACCGGATCGTGCCGCACGTCGCGAATAGCCGGGGGGCGGTTCTCCGTGTACGCCGTGTTGCGCCGCCCCGGGGTGCCCAGGTTCGCGGGCATGGTCAGCTCAAACGCGTGGGCCGGGCGCGGGGGCTGAACGGGCGCCCTTTCCCGCGCCGTCCGCAACAGCAGGTACGGACTGCCCCGGAGCCATTTGGCCCAGCCGCGGAACGTCACCGTGCCCGCCGTCACCCCCGTGATCGACTGGTTGACGCAGTTGGCCCCCGGATCGCCGTGGCCGCTGGCGATCAGATGCAACGCGCGACTTCCGAAACGCTGGTCGGCGGTCGTGACAAACGACCGCACGTGATTGCCCTGGAATCGCCAACTGGCCGCCCCGCTCTCGAAACCGCCATTGGCCAGCCGCTGCGAGTCGTTGACGATCAGTTGCAGACCGTCGAGCAGCACCTCGCCGCGGTTGAGCAGCAGAATCTGAAAGACGTTGATCAGGTCATGGGTGTAACGCGTATCGGCGCCGTCCACGGTGAAGCTGAATTCTCCCCACTGCGTCTTGCCGCTCTCGTCGCTGGCGGCCCAGGCGTCGGGCGTGTCGATATCGCTGTCCGGATCACGCAGCTCCAGGCTTGCCCCCTGCCCATCGGCCCAGACGGGCCAGCGGCCGCCGTCGTAATAGGTCACCTCGCTGACCGGAATGTAGTGAATGGTTGAAGCCCCGCCCTCCGGGTCGATCTCTTCAAACGGATACGAGAGGCGCAGCCGCTCGCTGTGGTTGCTCAGGTTTCCACTGTAGGGCCCGACCAGGTTCTGGCCAATGACGAGATTGTCGTACACCGTCACCAGCAGGTTGGGGTCCTTGGCGACGACCATGTATCCATCGGGGGGAATCATCGTGCCGGACTCAAACGTGTAGTCGATCCCATCAGTAAAGGCCCAGCCGCCCAAGTCCACGGGCATCTCCCCGCGGTTGTACAACTCCACGTATTCGTAGCGTTCATCGCGGAAGCCGTGGTGATACATGATCTCGTTAATAACGATGCTCCGCCGAAGCGGCCCGGCGTTGCGCGTGCCCAACGTGGGCAGCGACAGCGCCACGAAGTTATCCGCCCCGTCGGGATAACGCCCCAGCGTCATGCCCGGCTCGACAGGACCGAATCGCACGGCGTCGAGCACGCGGATCGGCCGTGGCGGGTCATCATTGCCGCCGAGCGTTGCGAAGACCTCTCCGCCGGCCAGGGGCAAACCGAACGGAAACCCCTCGGACTCGCCGATGCTACGGGGGACCAGATGAAACTGTCCCGGTTGCAGGACTGGACCACTCGCCAGTCTGTACTGGAGCAGGTCCAGGCGATCATTACTGAGGTACACGTGGTTCAGGTCCACCGGCACCGGACCGGGGTTGTACAGTTCGAGCCAATCCAGAGAAGGCTGAACGGTGTTCTTGGTCAGAATCTCGTTGATGCACAGGCGCATCCGCGGATCATCCGCACCCGAAGACTCAGGCTCGACCACGGCTCGCAGGATGGGCGCCACAAAAGCGTCGCTACTGCCGGAAAGGTTGGAGTTGTGGAACTGGACAGCCAAGACATTCGTGCCGACGACCAGCCCGCCCAAGCTGCCGGTCAGGTCCAGCGCACCGGCCGGTCCGTCCCAGCCGGAACCCCGCCCCCAGTTGTAGGCCGGCGGATCGTGCACGACCGCACCGGAGGCGCCCACGCGGGTGCCGTTCAGGTACAGGACGTAGTCGTCATCGTAGTGCACCTCGGCGCTCATCTGTGAAAAGGTCGCGATCTGCTCCTCGGTCAGCTCGAAGCGCAGACGGACATAGGCGGAGATGTAATTGCCGTTCATGTCGCTCAACGTCGTGAGGATGTACTGGGTCTCCTCAGCCTGGTTGCTGTAGCCGTATCCGTTGGGTCCGCTGAGCCAGCCGGCGGTCGTGTCGTCGAAGGCGATCTGCGTCCAGGCGGTTGTTGGTTCACCGCCAGGACCGGGAGACGGCTCCTGTGTACCCTTGAAGTATCGCCCCGGCGAACCGATGTCGATAAGCGTCACGAGCGTGGGGTCCTCCGGCTCGGCCTGGGAGGGATCCGGTCCGCCGGGGGTGCCGCCAATGAACGTCGAAGGGGCCCACGTGGAGGCCTCTTCCGGGTCGCCGCCGGGGTGGGCCAGAATCAGGCTGTGCCCTGTGCCATCGGCGCTCACCGGCCAAGGCCAGTCGTCGTCATAACGAAACGACAAGACGATCTGTCCCGCCGCATCGGACAACGTCAGCCGCTCGCCGGCGTTGTCCAGCCGGCCCTCATAAGGCCCCAGCACACCCTCCAGGTCATAAGCGGCCTCGACCGCGTTGGGATCCCTGGCAAGGACCAGATAGCCCCCCGCCGGCAGGATCGTCTCGGCCGGAAACGTGAAGGATACGCCATCGGTAAAGGCCCATCCGCCCAAGTCCTCGAAAACCGCCCGATCATTATAGATCTCGATGAATTCCAGGGCTTGCTCTTCATCCTGGCCGCCGTCCGTTAGAACCGGATGGTACATCAACTCGCTGATGACCAAGGCCCAGCCTGGCCGAGTGAGCCCCAACGAGAGGATGCAGGAGAGGATGAGAAAACGCAGAGTGTCGTATCGTTTCATGATGCACGTACCCTTTCTCCAGAGACTGCTGAAAGGAGCGTTCTGAGAGCCCCCGCGCTCGTAAAAGCCTATTATAGCGAAAAACCGCAAAATTGCAAGAAAACGACCTCTCTCGGCCTAAATCGGTCCTGCCTCAGAGCTCGGTGCAAACATGGCTGGCCGTCAGTCCGCGCAAAAACACCTTATCCAAGATAGGACTAGTCTTTTACTTGGATGGGGCGCGACAACCGGCATTCGATATCGCGCCAGGCGGGGTGCCGCCTGGCGCGATATTCCAAGAAGATCGCAAACCTTTTCCCTGTTCCCCCGTAGTTTTACTAGTATATGCTCTTCAACGGTTGTCCTCTTAGAGGGGCTCATGCGGCCCTGTGAATTTGGGAAAGGGGAGGTCATGTCCGGTTCCGCTTGGTGGGTAGCATTCCTTGCGTCGGCCTTGGTTTCACCGTTGGTCATCTATGCCGAAAGTGTGCACGTGTCGTGGGTGTTCGGGGATTTTGGCTCGGCAAGCTACCGGCTGCTCAGTTTCGAGCCGACCGAGGCAAACGTGGGCCCGATCGATGGGGCCGACCCGACGTTGAACGTGGCTATTGGACGACGGTATCGCGTTCGTGTCGTGAACTACCTGTCGCACCCCTTTGAGGTCATTGCCAAAGGGCCCGATGCCGCCCAGGACCTCGTATTGCTCTCAGCGACGCCGGGCGTGAATCCATCCTGGGAAAACGACGCTGGCGTGCGGTGGACCGATGACGGGTTGGGAACCGTCGAGTTCACACTGACGTTTGATCTGTACAATGCCATGCGCGTCTCGGCTCGCCTGCCGGGGTATCGTTGCGGCTTCCACGCGTTCACGATGCGGGGCGACTTCGCCGTTTCGGGCCTTCCCGTGACCAATCCGATCCCTGAATCGGTCCCTTCCAGCCCCGTCGCTGTGGAGCTGGAACCGGTTCTGGAAGGACTGGCCGCCCCGGTGCATCTTGAGGAGGCCCCCGATGGGACCGGCCGGCTGTTTGTGGTTGATCAGCCCGGTTTGGTGTGGATCATCCAGGGGGGCCAGGCCTTGGTCGAGCCGTTCATGGACGTCTCGGCTCGGCTGGTTTCCCCGCTGGGGGTCCTGGGCAGTCACGATGAGAATGACTTCGACGAACGGGGGCTTCTGGGGCTGGCCCTGCACCCGCAGTTCGGAAACCCGGAGCATCCCGGTTTCGGCAAGGTCTACACGTATACCAGTGAGCCGGTCAGTGGTCCGGCGGATTTCACCACCCCGCCGCTGGGACCGAATCAGACGTACAACCACCAGTCCGTGATCGCCGAATGGACTGTTGACGGGAGTCGCCCCAACCGTGTGAATCCGGACAGCCGACGAGAGTTGTTGCGTATCGACCAACCACAGTTCAACCACAACGCCGGCATGTTGGCCTTCGGACCCGATGGCTATCTCTACATCGGCGTGGGGGACGGCGGCGGCGCGAATGACACCGCCGCCGGGCACGGTGAGACCGGTAATGGCCAGAATCTTGAGACGGTTCATGGGTCGATCCTTCGTCTCGATCCGCTCGCCCCCGCGGCCACGCCGGAGAGCACCGACCTCGTCAGCGCCAACGGCGCCTATCGCGTTCCCGCGACCAATCCGTTTGTCGGCGTGGCGGGGGTCGACGAAATCTTCGCCTACGGTTTCCGAAATCCGTACCGCTTCAACTTCGATCCACATACCGGTGAGCTGATCGTCGGCGACGTGGGGCAGAATTTCATCGAGGAAATCGACATCGTCCAGCCCGGCGGCAACTACGGGTGGAATCTGATGGAGGGGGGATTCCGATTCGATCCGATCAGCGGGCTGGTCACGGACGATCTGGCCCTGCTGCCGGCGGACCTGCTCGGTCCGGCGGCACAGTACGACCACGATGAGGGGCTCAGTGTCATCGGTGGGTACGTGTACCACGGTACGGCGATTCCAGCGCTGGCGGGCAGGTACGTCTTCGGCGATTTCTCAACCGGTTTTTCCAGCCCCGCGGGGCGGCTGTTCGAGGCGGATTTGAAGACCGGCGCCATCCATGAACTGGTCGTCGGCGCCCAGCCGCGACCCCTGGGGCTTTATGTCAAGGGGTTCGGGCGGGATGCCGCCGGCGAACTGTACCTTCTGGCCGACTCGACCTTGGGTCCGTACGGCGAGGGAGGCGTGGTCATGCGGATCGTGGACGTGTGTTCCGAAAGGCTGGGCACCGACCTCAATGGCGATTGTCGCGTGGATCTTCTGGACTTGGCCGTGTTGGCTGCCGACTGGCTGCGATGCACGCACCGGGATGTTGGCCTATGCACGCCCTAGTCTTGGAACAGCGCGTGGCGCCGTTCGGATGGACGCCGTTCGCCCCAGAGTTCGCAACTGCATCGGTGACGTGATGGGTAGATAGCTGAGGAAAGGAGGTTGTCATGAAAAGAGTTCCGACGTATGCAGCCATGATGGCCCTGATGGTGTTTCTGGCCGGTTGTCAGCAGCCCCGGCAGCGCCCGTACAGCCAGATCAAAGTCGGTCAGACCGGCTCGGAGGTCATCGCCTTGATCGGCGCTCCGGATACGCAGAGCCCGACGCGCTGGCGTTACGAGCGAGCCATCGTCGACAAGACCCTGGTCATCCCCATGGAAGACGGCCAAGTGGCCTCCAAACCGGGATTCGAACCCCCGAACGTACCCACACCGTAAGCCTTACGGGGTCCGGGAGCGGTGGTCTTGACCGCCTCCGAGGGTGTGACAGGCCCCCGTCTTTCGCCGGGTGGCGGGGCTCGCTCCTTGCCCAGGCCGTCCGGAGCGTTGTGGCGCCCACCTGCGTACCGAACGGGGGCGGAGTTCCGGCGCAGGCCCGCCGGGCATTCTGTCGTGTCTGCGCCCGCCGCGGAGCTTGCCGGAGGTTCATCCTGCGCATCTGAGCAACGGACGCATGCCTGCACCGATGGGCCGTGACGCCCCGCGGGGCAAAAAAACTTGACGAATCACGGCCGAACGGCGATAAGGAAGTAGAGGTTTTTGAAGGGAGTGTGCATGTCCGAAATCGACGTAGTACGCCAAATCGCCCAGCAGGTCCTCACGATCCCGACCCTGACGGGCGGGCCCGATAACTGGCTGTGGGACCGCACGCTGCGCATCGTCCGCAACGTGGAGCACATCTGCCGCCTGCCCGAAATAGCGGGTCGCGACGTCGCCATCGACCGGTTCTGCCTGATCGGGGCGGCCTATTTCTGCGACGCGGGCTTTGCCCGGTATGCCGACGCCCAGGACCCCGGATCGCGGCTCGTGCTGGCCGATATGACCCCCAGCGACCTGCGCGACTTCTCCACTCAGGTGGTCACCGATCGGCTCACGGGGTCCATCCCCGGCCCGCGAATCGACAAAATTAACCAGATTATCAACGCCTCGGCCGATCGACATACGGAGATGGTCGAGGCCATGATCCTGTCCGATGCCCGAAACCTCGATGACATGGGCGCCGTCGGCCTGTTCAACGAGTTTCGACGGTACACCATTCACGGCAAGGGCGTGTCGGACGTTCTGGAGAGCTGGAAGCGGAAGGTCGACTATGAATACTGGCCGGCCCGGCTCCGGGAGAGCTTCCGATTTGAGTCGGTCCGCATCCTGGCCCAACGCCGGCTTGCGGCCACCGAGGCCTTCATGAGCCAACTGGCCACCGAAAACACGGCGCGGGATTTGGAGGAGCTCATCATCGAATCCCTCGACCCTGCCGCCCGCTAGCCCGATCGGGCGGCGGGGACCGACGGGGGTGTGCTCCGCGCGATGGGCGTCAGAAGGGGGACCACCATGAAACACAAGCCGATCCGGGCGATTTTCCCGGGTTCGTTCGATCCCATCACCAACGGCCATCTCGACGTGATCGGCCGTGGTGTCAAGCTCTTCGACGAACTCATCGTCGCCGTCGGCCAGAACCCCCTCAAGGACGTCCTGTTCACCCCCGACGAGCGGGTTGAAATGATCCGACAGCTCGTCGCCGACAAGCCCCGCGTCTCCGTGCAGAGCTATGACTGCCTGACCGTTGAGTTCGCCCGCCGGGTCGGGGCGGATGTCATGCTCCGCGGCCTGCGCAACCTGACCGACGTCCAATACGAGTTTCAGCTCGCCATGACCAACCGGACCGTTGCGGGCATCGAGACCGTCTTCATCATGACCAGCGAGGAATACGGATACGTCAACTCCACGATGGTCCGCGAAATCGCCCTGCTCGGAGGTGATGTCTCACGTCTGATCCCCGCGCCGGTCTACGACGCCCTGCGCCGGCGCCTGGAATCCCGCCCCTCCACACCCTGAACCCACCGGCGCATCACCGCGTAGTGTAAAGGGGTGCTGGGCACTTGTTGAACGGTTCCATCCGTGGGTATAATAGGGTACAGCGGCGTCGCATGAACGCCGATACGTGATGAAAACAGGCATACACGCCGGCCCATTCCAGCCGGAGGAAGAATCATGTTGTGTCAGGTCTGCAAGGAACATACGGCGACCATTCACCTGACCGAGATCAGCCACGGTCAACGGACGGAAATCCACATCTGTGAGCAGTGCGCTCAGAAGCAGGGCATCGTCGTCAAGAATCAGGTCCCCCTCAACGAGCTGCTCAGCACCCTGCTGTCGTCCCAGGGCCAGGAAGAAAGCGCCGCCCCCGGCGTGGCCGGCGCGGTGCAGGATGAAGTCTGCCCCTTCTGCGGCATGACCTTGAAGAAGTTCAGCCAGAAGAGCCTGCTCGGATGCCCCCACGACTACGAGGTGTTCGATCAGCCCTTGCGAGCCCTCATCACCCGCTCCCAGGCCGGACATACGCGCCACGCGGGGAAGGTTCCCTCCCGTGCCCCACGGGCCATGCGCAACCACATGGAGGTCGTGCGGCTCCGGCGGCGCCTGGACGCCGCCGTCCAGGCCGAGGATTACGAAGTCGCCGCGCAGATCCGCGACCAGCTCCGGAAACTGCAATGAGACCCACAGAACTCAGCGATCACGTCAGCCAATGGTTCGATGGCTCCGGTCCGGGAGCCGATATCGTGATCTCCTCGCGCATCCGCCTGGCACGGAACGTGGCCGGGTACGAGTTCTGCCCGTGTCTGACGACCGCCCGCAAGAGCGAAGTCCTTCAGAGGCTCAAGGAGACGTTGCTCGCCCTGGACCTGGGCCAGGAGCTGTTTTTCATCGACCTCAACGCCGCCTCGACCCTTGAGCAGAACCTGCTCGTGGAGCGTCATCTCATCAGCCGTCAACACGCGCGGGCCGCCGGGCCGCGCGGCGCGGTCATCGCCCACGACGAATCGTTCACCGCCATGATTAACGAGGAAGACCACCTCCGCATCCAGGTCTTCCAGACCGGGCTGCAACTGGCGGCCTGCTGGGAGCGCATCAACCGCATCGACGATCTCATCGAGCAGCACGTCGAATACGCCTTCGACCCGGAATACGGTTACCTCACCGCGTGCCCCACCAACGTCGGCACCGGCATCCGCGTGTCGGTCATGCTGCACCTGCCGGGCCTGAAAATGACCGGTCAGATCGAAAAGCTGTTCAACACCGCCCGCGACACCGACCTGGCCGTCCGCGGTCTGTTCGGCGAGGGCACCGAGGCGGTCGGTGATTTCTTCCAGTTGTCAAACCAGGTGACGCTCGGCCCGGCGGAGGACCAGATCGTGAGCAACTTCACCGATATGGTCGTTCCCAAGATCGTCGAGTATGAGACTCTGGCCCGGGAGAAGCTTTTGAAGACCCAGCCCGACAAACTGGATGACAAGATTCAGCGGGCCCTGGCCCTGCTGCGCAGCGCCCGGCTCATCAGCTCGCAGGAGGCCCTGTTCCTGCTCAGCCACGTCCGCATGGGCGTCCATCTTCGACGCATCGAGGGGGTGAGCGTCGCCACGCTCAACGAGTTGTTCATGCTGACCCAGCCGGCGCATCTTCAGGCCCGCCAGGGCAAACCGCTCGACCCCGACCACCGGGATGCCCTCCGGGCCCAGATGATCCGCTCCCGCTTGTGCCCGAACTGACCCGGGCCCCGGCTCGGACGGACACCACGTCGCAGACTGCCTGTTCAGACGCCGATCCGGACCCGCTCAATGGAAGTACCCCTTCATGACGTATTGCTGCATCATGCGCTGGGTATTGAAGAATGAGCCGTTCAACGCGATGGCGTGGCCCATCATGCACATGAACGCCTTGCGATCGTCATAAAACACCGGAGCCACGGCCGACTCCAGCTTTTCGTACAGCGACGTCGCGTCCTGCTCCCGGTCGTCGGCTTCCTGCTCGGGCCGCTGCCTCGGCCCAATCGCCCAGCCGGTGATACCCTCGATGCAGCCCTCGATCCACCAGCCGTCCAGCACGCTCAGCGACGGCACGCCGTTCAGGGCCGCCTTCATCCCGCTCGTCCCCGATGCCTCCATCGGCGGCTGCGGGGTGTTCAGCCACACGTCCACCCCCGCCGTCAGCAGCTTGCCCAGCACGATGTCGTAGTTCGGTAGATACGACACCTTGACATCCGGGCCCAACTGCCGTCCCGTTTGGATGACCTTTTGGATGAGCGCCTTGCCCGCCTCGTCCCGCGGATGGGCCTTGCCGGAGAAGACAAACTGCAGCGGCCTGTGTGAGCCGATCGCACGGAGCCGATCCACGTCGTGGAAGATCAGGTCGGGGCGCTTGTAGGAGGTCGCCCGCCGGGCAAAACCAATCGTCAGCACATCGTGGTCCATGCCGACGTTGTCCTGTCGATTCACCGTGTCGATCAGCTCCCGCTTGGCCCGCATGTGGGCCTCCCACACCCGGTCCGGCGGGATACTGAGCGCGTACCGCAGGCTGAAGTTGTCCTCCCGCCAGCCGGGAATATGCGCATCAAACAACTCATGGAAGGCCTCGCAGACCCAGGTGGCCGCGTGGACGCCGTTGGTTATGGAGTCAATGCGGTAGGGGTGAAACATGAGGCGGGACACCTCCCCGTGCCGCTTGGCCACGCCGTTGACGTAGTGGCTCAGGTTCAGCGCCAGGTACGTCATGTTCAGTGTGCCGTCGCAGCAGACCTCGTTCTCCAGCTCGAAGGCCTCGTGCTCGCCGAGTACCTCGCGGACCAGGTCCTTGGGGAACTTGTCGTGCCCCGCCGGCACCGGGGTGTGCGTCGTGAAGATGCACTGCCGGCGCACGGCGTCGATCGCCTCGGTTGTGATCCGCCGATCCTCGCGCCCGGCACGATATTCATCGAGCAACTCGAGGGTCAGCAGGCTGGCGTGGCCCTCGTTCATGTGGAACCGTTCAATCGCCCCGTACCCCAGCGTCCGCAGCATCCGTATGCCCGCCATGCCCAGAATCGCCTCCTGGCACAGCCGGTACTCAGGGTCCCCGCCGTACAGCCAATGCGTCAGTTGTCGATCCTCCTCGGCGTTCTCCGGCACGTCCGTGTCCAAAAAAAACACCGGCACCGAGTAGTCCCCGTAGCCTTTGACGTCATACTGCCATACACCCACCGCCACCTGGCGGCCGCGCAGCATGATCGAGACCCTGACCGGCACCATCGTGAGAAAATCGTCCACGTTCCACGCCACCGGCTCCTCCTGCTGGGCGCCTTGGGCATCCAGACGCTGGTAGAAGTACCCCTGCCGGTGCAGCAGGGTCACCGCGACCATCGGCACTTCCAGGTCCGCCGCCGACCGGACCGTGTCGGCCGCCAGGATGCCCAGCCCCCCACTATACGTGGGAATACCCGCATCCAGCCCGATTTCCATCGTGAAGTATGCGATCTTCCGGTCGGTCTCCACCGTTGATCCTCCAAATCGGCGGCCCTGAAACGGCCGCCGGGTCTGTTATGGGTACGCGTAGCCGCAGTTGTCACAGAAACGGGCATCGGGGTCGTTCTGTTCATCGCAACGGGGACAGGGCTTGGTTTTGGCCAGGGCCGCGCCGCACTGATCGCAGAATCGGGCATCGACGTCCACGAGGGCGTTGCACTTGTGGCAGCGAACCTTCGTTTCCGCCCGGCTGCCGCCGAGGCTCACCCCGCCCTCGGCCAGTCCCTGGGCGGCCGCCCGCGCCACCGTCTGCACACCAGGCTGCGTACCCTCAGCCATGTAGTTGAACGTATCCTTGCCCACCGGGGCCATCTCCTCGGCCATGTATCGGGCCACCCTGCCCGCGTAGCCGAACTGACACATCCAGCCGCCCACCGCCAGCAGAGGGATGCCCACGAACGGCGCCCACATGAAGTGCGGGCGGCTCATGGAGCCGAAAGCGGCGAAAAAGCCGACGATCCCCAGTGCGAATAGGAATACACCCAGCCCCACCAGAATCGGCCCGGCCACTCGGAAAAAGGCTCGCGGCCCGCCATGCCCCGGATCGATCTTGAATTGCTCGCCCATATGCGGTTCCCCTGCCAAAGACGGACTGTCCCTCCACAGCCCGCATCCATCAAGAAGCGCCGACCTGAAGGACCCTCCAATTCTACCCGACGTCTACACGGCGGCAAGGCGCTTCCAGACGTGTTTCGCAGGACGGGGTTTGCCAATTTGACTTTGGTCGGCTGTAAGTGTATGCTGTATGAGGTGTTATCCGGCGGAGGTCCGTGAGGGGTCTCCGCCTGTCTCGTTTGGGGCATCGGCGATGTTTACGGGAATTATCGAGGCGATGGGTACGGTCCGCTCGATGCGGCCGACGGCCGGCGGCCGAGTGCTGGTGCTGGAGATGGCCGAGCCGGTGACGGACCTGCGGCCCGGCGACAGCCTGTCGGTGAGCGGCGTGTGCCTGACCGTGGGCCGCATCACCGGCGCCGTCGGCGAGTTCGACGTCAGCGGCGAGACCCTGCGCGCCAGCACGCTGGGCCGATTGCAGCCCGGCGCGCGGGTCAACCTCGAGCGGGCCCTGCCCGCGAATGGGCGACTTGGCGGACACCTCGTACAGGGGCACGTCGATGGCATCGGCCACGTCGCCCGGATTGATAAGACCGGGACGTTCTGGGAAATGGCCTTCGATGCCGATCCATCCGTGCTGGCCGACATCGTGCCGAAGGGCTCCGTCGCCGTCGATGGGATCAGCCTCACCGTCGCGCGAATGGAGGCGCGCGGCTTCACGGTCGCGTTGATCCCGACGACGCTGGAGCATACCACCCTGGCTGCGGCCCAGGTGGGCGAGCCGGTGAACATCGAGACTGACATCCTCGTACGGACGGTCCGGGCGCAGTTGCAGCGGCTTCTGGGCTCGACGCCCGAATTGACGATCGAAAAGCTGCGTGAGGCGGGATTCTGAGCGGCACGATGGCCAACAACGGACACAACTCGACCGATGAAAGGCTCGTCATCGGCATCGCGATGGGCGATCCGGGCGGCATTGGCCCGGAGATCATCGTCAAGGCCCTGGCTGATGCGTCCCTGCGCCGGTTGGCCCGGTACATCATCTTCGGCATGGCCGAGCCGCTGGCCTACGCCGCCGACATGGTCGAGCTGGAGCCCTTCTGGTTCCGCCACCAGCACGAGAAGCTCAGCCGGCAGTACCCGCGTAACGTCGCCGTGGCCGATTACGACGAATACGCCGTTCCGAACTGGCTCCATGCCCCCGGCAAGGTGGCGGGCGAGGCCTCGCTGCGTTTCTGTATCGACGCCATCGACGCCGCCCGCGACGGGCTCCTCGACGCCCTGGTGACCGGCCCGATCAGCAAGACCAGTTGGAGCATGGCCGGGGCCAAGTGGCCGGGCCACACCGAGCTGCTCGCCGACCGCTGCAAGAGCCCGCGTAAGGCCATGATGTTCGTCGCCGGGCCCCTGCGTCTGGCCCTAGCGACCATCCACGAGGGCCTCTTCGAAATCCGAAACAAGTTCACGATCGGCTGTGTGTACGAGCCCATTGACCTGCTCGCCTCGGCCCTGCGGACCTACTTCGGCATCGCCGAACCCACCATCGCCGTCGCCGGGCTCAACCCCCACGCCGGCGAGGGCGGACAGTTCGGCGACGAGGAGAACCGCATCATCATCCCCGCCATGAACCTCGCCCGTTCCCAGGGAGTTCGCGTTCAGGGGCCGTTCCCGGCCGACACCCTGTTCGTCCGGGCCGCGGCCGGCGAGTTCGACGGCATCGTCGCGATGTACCACGACCAGGGGCTCATCCCGATCAAACTGCTGGCCTTCAATAAGGCCGTCAACGTCACCATCGGATTGCCCATCATCCGCACCTCGCCGGCGCACGGCACCGCGTTCGACATCGCCGGCAAGGGCCTGGCCGACGCGTCCAGCATGAAGGAGGCCATCCGCCTGGCCGTTCACATGGCCCAGGTTCGAAAGGCCGCCGCCGCACCCGTCCCCTGCGAGAAACGCGATGCAGACCAAGCGGGACATTGAGCGTCTGCTTGCCTCGGCCGCCGTCGCGCCCAAGCATCGACTCGGCCAACACTTCCTTATCGATTTGAACCTGATGCGATGGCTCGTCGAGGCGGCGCAGATCGCCTCCGACGACGTCGTGCTTGAGGTCGGCTGCGGCACGGGCTCGCTCACCGAGGCGCTGGCCCAAACGGCCGGCCGCGTTCTGGCCGTGGAGTGCGACGACGATCTTGTCCGCATCGCCCGCCGCCAGTTGGGGGAGATCGCCAACGTGGAGTTGCTCCACACGGACGTCCTGGCCGGCAAGCACGCCCTGGCCCCGGCCGTCGTCGATACCCTCCGCCGCGCCCGCGAGGGTCATGCCGGGCGTCTGCTGCTCGTCGCCAACCTGCCCTACAGCGTCGCGGCGCCGGTCATGGCCAATCTCATCGTGGGGCCCGTCCGGGCCGATGCCATGACCGTCACCATCCAGAGGGAGGTCGGCGAGCGTATGGCCGCCGATCCCGGCGACGGCACCTACGGCCCGCTGAGCATCCTCATGGGCGCCACGGGACACGTCGAGATTCTCCGCCGCCTGCCTCCGGAGGCCTTCTGGCCCCGACCGCAGGTCGAGAGCGTCATCGCCGCGTATCGACCCGATCCCGCCAAGGCCCGGCGCATCGCGAATGCCGGCCTGCTCATGGAGGTGGTGCAGTTGTTCATGACCCACCGCCGCAAGACCCTTCGCGGCTGCGTGCGTCTCATCCGCGGGCCCCTGGCCGATGCGGATTGGCCCGCCTTCTTCGAACAGGCGGCGGCCGACCCCTCCCAACGCCCCGAAAGGCTCACCCCCGATCAGTATGTCGCCCTCGCCAACGCCGCTGCGAAAGCACTGGGGCCTTGACCAAAGCGACTGCTATGGAGTATAGTGTGAGAGGATGCTCGGTGAGGTGGCATGAGTCCGACAGTATTCCGGGAAGGCAAATACCGGTTTTTCTTCTTCTCGCGTGAGGAGCATCGCGTCCATATTCATGTCGTGTCTCCAGATGGGGAAGCGAAATACTGGGTGGAACCGGCAGTGGCCCTGGTCACATCATGGGGGCTGTCCGAGCATGAGTTGAGGGATCTTCAGAAGACGATTGAGGGGCGCAGAGGTGAAATCCTCCAAGCGTGGTCAAAACACTTCGGACCTTGAAGTGACGAACATCTCGCAGCACGGGTTCTGGCTCTGGTTGAATGGGACGGAGTATTTCCTGCCCTTTGCGCGGTTCCCCTGGTTTAAGGACGCCACCATCGCCGAGATTACCGACGTTGAACTTTTGCACGGGCATCATCTGCACTGGCCGCGACTCGATGTAGATCTTTCGGCGGAGATGCTTCAGGATCCCACCAAGTATCCCCTTGTCTCCAAGTGACCCCTCGCCCTGTGGTCCCGGGTGCTGCCTTCTGCCGTCCGCTTACAGCTCGGCGGTTTTATGGCGGTGGGCATGGCACTCAATGTTGACGGCGACGGGCAGCGAGGCGATGTGGCAGGGGGCGGTTTCGATCTGGACGGCCAGGGCGGTGGTTCGGCCACCCAGGCCCTGCGGACCGACGTCGAGGGCGTTGATCGCCTCAAGCAAGTCGACTTCCATCTCGGCATAGAGCGGCTCGCCGTGTCGCGAACCGAGGGACCGCAACAGGGCCTTCTTGCTCAGCAGGCAGCACTGCTCGAAATCGCCGCCGATACCCACCCCGACCACGAATGGCGGGCAGGCGTCGGCCCCGGCCTCGGCGACCGCGCGGACGATCCACCCGGCCACGGTATGGCGGTCCTCGGTGGGGTTGAACATCCGAAAGCGGCTCTTGTTCTCGCAGCCGCCGCCCTTGGTCATGACGGTCAGCCGCAGCCGGTCGCCGGGCACGATGGACACGTGGATCACCGCCGGGCCGTTGGTGCCCGTGTTGGTCCGGGCGCCGAGCGGATCGGCGACGACGCTCTTGCGCAGCAGCCCCTCTTCATAGCCGCGGACCACGCCCTCGTGGATCGCATCGGCCAACGTCGCATCAGGGTGCTCGTCCGGCGGCGCAATTCGCACCTCAGCGCCCAGCTCCACGAAGACCACGGCCAGGCCCGTATCCTGACAGATCGGAATCCGTTCCTCGGCGGCGATCCGCGCGTTGTCCAGCAGGGCCTGCAGGATGCGGCGCGGGCGGGGTTCGCTCTCACGATCCAGCGCGGTCTCCAGCGCCGTCCACACGTCGGCCGGCAGCTCGTACGCCGCCGCGATGCACAACGCGGCCACCCTTTGAACGACCTCGTCATAGGCGATCGTGCGCATGGCCGTCAGGGAATCGTCACCTCCAGCGTCTTGTAGCCCGTATTGTCCACGTGATCGGCGTACTTCAGGGCGATCACGTGCGGCCCCGGCTCAAGGTCCTTGAGCACGATGGTAAACTGTTCCTCCGTCGTGTCGCACACCCCATCGTCCGGCAGCGCGCCGATCCACTTGTCGTTGCTGTCGACCGTTACCTCCAGGCTCTTGAGCACGCTCAACTCGTCGCGCAGCCCGACCAGGAGGGTCAGCACGCCGTTTTCCACGCGCGTGGTCGCGTGCTCCACGGTCGGAGCCGTGTTGTCCACCACGATGATATCACTGATGCGCGAGGCCGTCAGCGCGGTTTGCGGCGTGTTGGACCGTACGTCGTCGGCGGTCACGCGGACTTCATAGCGGCCATCCTCGACGGTGCGGCTGTCCCACTCGAACGTCGCGCCGGTCAATTCGTCCTTCAGCTCGATCCACATCGCCCGGCCCTGCTGGCGAAACTCCAGCCGGTATACCAGTGTATCCTTGTTGTCATCCGTGGCCGTCCAGGCCAGTTGAAACACGCCGGGCTTGGAGGCCTGGCGGGCGGCCTTGACCTGCGTGACCTTCGGCGCCAGGTTGTCCACCACGTGCGACAGGGCCAGTTCACGAACCACGGGCGTCACATCGGGCCGCTCGCGACTCAGGATCAACCGGACCTGACAGAATCGCCCCAGCGGACAATCCAGCGGCAGGGCCTGCCGGATGGCCACCGGATCGGACCACGGTGAGAACGTCGGATCGTTTGGATCCTTCACGTTGCCCGATCGCGCCGAGAACCGCAACTCGCACCCCTCCGGAACGTCGGCGTCAAGCTGCAGCTTGCCCCACCGCGCCGGCTGGCCCGCGTCGATCAGGTCCGACGTGTAGGTACCCTCCGTCACCAGGTCCGCATCGAGCCGGATGAGCTGGGGCGGATTGGCCAGACCGAGGAACGTCGCCCCGTCCGTCAGCGCCAAGGCCGTGATCTGGGCGGATTGCTCATCGCTGTAAAGGGCGACCTTGTCCTCGGTGTGCACGTCGATCGCAAACAGCTTGGCCTCGTTGCCCGTGGCCAGCAGCAGTTCATCACCCCGCCGCCCCATGTCGAAGAAGACGGTCATGTCCGTGAACAGATCCGTGACGAAGCCGCGTGGATCGATGCGATAGATATGTCCGGCCGACTTGGGCAGCGCGCCGCGCTTGACCGAGGGTGCCTTGGCGGCGGCCGTGTCCGAGGCGGAACCGCCGGTGTTGGGCACGGCCAGTTTCGTCGTGGCCGTGTCGTCGGCGTCCTTTTTCGACTCGGCCTTCCCGCCTTCCGTATCGGCCGCGATGGGGTCGAACCGCACCTTGCTGCTGATCACGCCGGCGGTCGTGGCGGCCGCATAGAGCCGGCCCGCGTCGTCAAACACCAAGGCGACGACCTCCTCCTGCTCACTGTCGTACACCACGGTCGCGGCGCCCGTCGAGGGATCGATGCGATAGACCAAACCCCGTTGGTCGCAGCCGGCGTACACGCGCCCCTCGGCGTCGACCGCCAGACTCAGGACGTTTTTGTCGCGGCAGGTGTAGACCAGCGTCGGATTCTGGCCGAAGGGGTCCAATCGCCAGATCCGCCCGTGCGGGCCGGTGCCGACGTACAGATTGCCCACCTCGTCGGTGGCCAGGCTGAGAATGTACCGATCCTCATCGGGGCTGAACAGTACGCGCCACTGCCCATCGAACCGCACCAGGCGACAGGTCTTGCCGCTGATGCCGGCCACGAGCCGGTCGGCCTTGTCCATCGTCAGGGCGAACACGTGCTCGTTGCGGATGACCGGATCGGCCTTGACGGTCTCGGACTCGTCGGACGCAAGGTCGGCCTCGGTGGGGTACAGCCGTTCCAATGTGCCGTCGGCCAACCGGAAGATGTCGCCGTTGGGGCTGGTGCCGAGGTACACGTGACCGTTGGTATCCACCGTCATGGCATTGATCGACCAAACCTTGTCAAGCAGGTCGCCCGTCTTGATCGTCTCGCTGCGCCGGCCAAGCATGATCCGCCCCCGGGAGTCGATCCGCACTTGGTCGGCCTTGCCCGCCAGAAGGTCGGCGGCCTTGTCGAGCCGATGGATCTGGCTCGTGACGGCCCACGCCGCCGGACTGCACAACATCGCCGCCAGAGCGGCCGCCAGAATACGTCGCTGCATCATGATTTGAGCATCCTTACACGTCAGGGTTCTTCGACCGTGATCTTGACGGCCTGCTGGTTCAGGACGATCCTGCCCGGATCCTTGTGGGCGACGATCCATTGCTGCATGGGTTGCATATACGGCTCAAGCCGCGTGGCGTCCTGCATCACCAGACTACGGGTTGCCGGCAAATCAGGCAGTTCCTCCTGCTGCACAGTCAACCCCGCGGCCGGCAACGCCAGGACCGCATAGAGGCGATCGCGGCGGATATCCAGGAGGTTCTGAAGGGCCCGGCCCAGGCTGGGCAGATCGTAGCCGGTGAGCCGGTGGGGCGCGGCGTTGCTGAGGTGCTTGGTATACCCCTCCGATCCGAAGATCTGCACCTGATGCGTACCCGGCTTGAGGTCCTCCGGCAGGGCAAGCTGCAACGTGACCGTCGTCTTCTCGGCCAGGTACGACTGCAAGAGCACGTCGATCCGCAGCGTCTGACCGGGCTTGAGCACGGTATCGGAGACCTGGACCGATTTGATGGAGGCCCGGATGTTCCGCTCGGCCACGTCCACGTCAAGCTCCAGCGAACGGATCTGTGTCTCGCCGAACGGATTGAACATCAGCTTCTGAATCGCCCCCCCCACGTCGCTGGCCACGTCGCTGAATCCAGACCCGCTGGAGACATTCTCGAACCGCAGCACGCCCAAGCCCTCAGTGACCAGAGAGCCCCGATAGCGGATCATGTGTTCGGGCGGCAGATCGCCGTACATGGACACCGCGCCGATCAGGGCCGACTGGCACAACGAAGGGGTGCGCAGCTTATCGACCGCCACCCGGCAACGGTAGGTCCGCTGCTGTGGATCGTTGTACCGCGTGACGCGAATCGTCAGGTCGATCAGTTTCGGCGTGGCTCCACGAATGCCCAGAATGCCCATCGCCTCATCGTATCGGATCGCGCCGACGATCGGCCCCGCCGAGGAGTACTTGAACGCCCGCAGTAGCCCCGGCACGACCGTATGAATCGTCCCCCCGGCCATCGGCAGATCGACCGCGCCCGTGCCGCCGAACGCGTGACCGAAGCCGTAGACCTTGTCGCCGACCACCTCGGTCACCGTGCCGGTCCCGGCCATGCTGATATCGCCGGAGACCAAGGGCATGACGAGGACGCCGCCCGGCTCGAAATCCGCCGACATTGCGGCGCTGGAGGTCGTCCCCTGCCCCGCGGCGACCGGCGCCAGCCCCATCGTCTCGAAGTATTCGGCCGCCGCTTCGATGGCCTGGGGCGTCAGCGACGTCACCACCGGAAGCAGCGTCTGACCGGCGGGGTCCCGGCGTCGCAGGTAGCGGGCGACCTGTCGCCGAAACGCCGCATCCGTGGCCGCCAGATCGACAGGCCGGGTGTAATCCAGCGTCACCGTCGGCTCGTGTGCCGGGCCCGTGCCCGTCCCGATGCCGAGCATGTACTCGATCGGCGTCACGAAATAGAGCGGGTCCTTCGAGCCGAACCATCCGGCGGCCAGGGCGCCGGCCATCCGCCCATCCAGGAACACCGGCGAGCCGCTGCAACCGGCGACCGTGCCCGTATGGATGAGGCGTTCATCCGTGCCGACCACCAGGATCGCGTCGCGCCCCGGCTCCCAGTTGGGCACCACGCTAAGGACGCGCAGGCCGAACTTCTCGACGGTCTGACCCCGGTAGACCGTCAGACAATAACCGACCATATCCGGACGGACCTCATCCAGGCCGATATAGCGTGTGCGGTCGAGGGCCGCCTGAGAGACGCAAGCCCCCAGGACCAGCCAGGCCACCGCCACCATGTGCCCAGCGGCCGGCCGGGCGTGACGTTGGGTTGTTTCGGGCATTCGGGCGATCCTTCACTGGCCGGGCGTCCGGCGATCCAGGGTCGATACAAACGAACGCCGGATTTTACGGGCCGGACCCGCCGAATGCAAGGAATACGCCGCGGAGTTCCCGCGTGACCGACGTGGCGGACCACGCCTCATCGTGACTCTGAAGAAGGCTGGCCGGGCGGAGCCGGGGTTGCACGGCGGGCCTGTTCTGGTATGCTGGATTCGCGAATGGATGGGTCTTGGGCAAGGCAGGAGCGCCGAATGAGAATCGCCTTCGTGGTGGACATCTTCCCGTCCATGTCGGAAAGCTTCGTGCTGGCCCAGATCACCGGGCTGCTCGACCGCGGGCACGACGTGGTGGTTTACGCGCTGCGCGATCCGGGCGACGGCCGGGTGCACGACGACGTGTCGCGGTATGGGCTTGATCGGCGCGTGCGCTACGTGCGGCAGCCGGCCGTGCCCAAGGGCCGCCGGCGCGTCCAGATGGCCGGTTGGATCGCCGCCGGCCTGTGCCGTCGCCCGAAGACGGTGGCCCGCGGGCTGTGGTATGACCTCCGTCAGAAGCGGGGATTCGATTATCTTCCCCTGTGTTACCTGCTGGATTGTCTGGGCGAGCGCTTCGCCGTGGTTCAGGCCCACTTCGGCCCGGCGGGTAACAACAGTATTCTGCTGCGGCGGACGGGTGTTACCCGGCGGCTGGTGACGGCCTTTCACGGCTACGACGTCACCAGTACAGTGCGACAATACGGCGCGAACGTGTATGACGACCTGTTCGCAGCGGGCGACCTGTTCACCTACAACAGCCGCAGCACGTATGAGAAACTGCTGGCCTTGGGGTGCCCGCCGGACAAAATGACGTGGCTACCCATGGGGGTGCCGTTACATCGCATCGACTTCCGTGTTCGACAGCCCGACCCCGACGGGCGGGTCCTCGTGCTCAGTGTGGGGCGACTGGTCGAGATGAAGGGCCGTGAGTACGCGATCCGGGCGATGGCCCGGGTGATCCGCCGCCATCCGCACGTGCGGTACGTGATTGTGGGCGACGGTCCGTTGCGCAGCGCGCTGGAAGGGCTTATCGTAGAGGAGGACATGGTCGGTCGTATTGAGCTTCTCGGCTGGGTGGATGATGCGACCCTGGCCGGGTTGTACGGGCAGGCGCATCTGTTCCTGCATCCCAGCGTCGTCGCCGCCGACGGGAATACCGAGGGACAGGGCGTCGTCCTGCTGGAGGCCCAGGCGCATGGTTTGCCCATCGTGGCGACGCGGCACGGGGCGTTTCCCGAGACCGTTCTCGACGGACAATCGGGCTTCCTCGTGCCCGAGCGGGACGTGTCCGCGTTGGTCGACCGCCTCGAATACCTGATCGACCGGCCCGACCAGTGGCCGGCCATGGGGGCGGCCGGTCGGGCCCACGTCGCCGCGCACTACGACCAAAACAAACTGAACCGCCAGCAGGAACAGTGGTATGAGCACGTGCTAACCGGTCGGGCGATCACGCCGTTGGAACTGCCGTCAGGCTCGTCCCCGTCGGATCGGTGGCCGTATACACAAGGCAATAACGGACAGGAACAACACCATGAACCGAACTCGTAGAATGGTGTGGGCGGTGATGTCCGCGGCATTGGTCTTGGCCGGGGGGCTATGGGCCGCGATCCCGGAAGGCCTGATGCTGCTGAACGACAATGGCGGCTGGTGCTGGTTTCAGGACGAGCGGGCCATTATCCACGAACGCAAGCTGCTGGTCGGCTCCGTAGCCAACAGGAGCGGCACCTACGGCGCCCATCGCGACGGGCATATCGAACTGACCGTTTTCGACCTGACCCGCCGTGCCGTGGATGCGTGCATCGTCCTCCACCCCCACTTGCAGACCGATGATCACGCGGCACCGGCTTTGTTGGCGCTGCCTGACCGGCGCATCCTGGCGGCGTACTCCCGTCACGGCAGTGACAAGCTGATCCGCTACCGGATGACGGAGACGCCTCGCGACTTCCTGTCGTGGATGCCCGAACAGCCCATCGAGCGCGAGGCGGGCGTGACCTACGCCAACCTGTTTCTGCTCTCGGCCGGCAACCAAGGCCAGTCGCGCCTCTACAACTTCTATCGCGGCGAGGATTGGAATCCCAACTTTGTCGTTTCGGACGATGAGGGTGGGTCCTGGCGCTACGGCGGTCAGCTCGTGGCCTTCAAGGGGCGGCCCTATCTCAAGTACGCCGCCAATGGGGTTGACACGATTCACTTCATCACCACCGAGCACCATCCGCAAGGATATGATAACAGCATTTACCATGCCTATCTCCGAGACGGCGTGATCTACGGCTCGGACGGCCGTCGCATTCAGCCCATTGAGGCCGGGCCCATCCGGCCTGAACAGGCCACACGCGTTTTCGGGGGCGATGCGGACAACGTCGCCTGGACCGTCGATCTGCATCTCGACGATGAAGGGCATCCCTGGTGCGTGTACTCCGTGCGGAAGGACCGCAGTCCGCAGGACCTGCGCTACCGCTATGCCCGGTGGGACGGCCGGCGGTGGAACGAGCATTTTCTGGCGTTCGCGGGGGCGGCCCTGTATGAACAGGAGGCCGACTACAGTGGTCTGGCCGCCTTTGATCCGCGGAACCCGGGCGTGGTCTTTCTTTCGACGAACGCCGATCCGGTCCTGGGCACCCCGCTGATCAGCAGGGCCGACGGCCGCCGACATTACGAGATCTTCAAGGCCGTCACCCAGGATGGCGGCGTCGGGTGGAGCTTCACGCCCGTTACGAAGGACTCGACCGTCGATAACATTCGCCCGATCGTGCCCATCGGCCGCCCCACGGTTTTGCTGTGGCTTCGTGGCACGTACACGAGTTACACGGACTACGACCTCGACGTGGTCGCGCTGATCGATCCGTGAGTGAAACCTTACTGAGAACACGGCCGAACACGAACTTGTCAAGGAATGCCTGCCGGAGGAATGATGATGAACCGACCGAATCACAAATGTTGCGTGACACTTGGTTTAGCGATGGCTCTCTTGACCGTCGCGTCCGCCGATGCGGCCGCATCGCCGGTCATTCGTTCGGTCAGCGTGGACCGGCCCCACGTGGCGGTGTTTGAGCGCCTGACTCTCGATGTAGACTTGGCCGCGGAGTATGACAACCCCTTCGACCCGGAACAGATCGCCCTCGACGCCGAGGTGACGGACCCGGCCGGGCGAACGAACACGGCGCCGGGCTTTTTGTATCAGCCATTCCGGCGCGATGATACGGCCACGCATTCGCGCCGCACGGTCGCCACGGATAAACCCCGCTGGCAACTGCGCTTATCCTTCACGCGACCCGGCGTGCACCACATCGTCGTCCGCCTCCGCGACCGCTCGGGCCAGGTCCGCAGCGAGCCTTGCACCGTCCAGGTCGCCGCCGCCGACAAGCCCGGCATGATCCGCCGCAGCGACCGGGATCATCGCTACTTCGTGACCGACCGCGGGGAGAGCTGGTTCGCCGTGGGCGCCAACGTGTGCTGGGGCGAGACCTGGTCCGACCAGGGCCGCCGCATCTTCGTCTACGATGAATGGTTCGGCCGCTACGCCGAGGCGGGCTGCAACTTCGCCCGCCTGTGGCTCTCGCCCGGATGGAACGACCTGTGCCTGGTCACCCGCGAATCGGGTTACGACCGGATCGACCTGCAGCGGGCCTGGCATCTCGATTATGTATTGGAGCTGGCCGAGAAGCACGACCTGCGGCTGATGCTCTGCATCGACTCGTTCAACGTGCTGCGCAGCACGCAGCGGCTCTACGGCGATTGGGAGAACTCGCCGCTGCATCCGGACCACGGCGGGCCCGTGGGCCGCCCCCGCGAGTTCTTCACCAGCGAGCCGATGCGACGGGCCTATCGCAACCGCCTGCGCTATCTGGTGGCCCGCTATGGCTACAGTCCCCACGTCTTCGCGTGGGAGTTTTTCAATGAGGCGGACATCGTCGATGAATACGACAGCGCCGCCGTGACCGCCTGGCACCGGGAGATGGCCCGGCACCTGCGCGCACTCGACCCGCACGATCACCTGATTACGACCAGCTTCGCCCACCCGCCGGGCGACCCGGCCGTGGACGCCCTGGAGGAGCTCGATTTCGTTCAGACGCACCACTACGAGGCCCGGGATATCGCGGCGATGATGGAGCGCGACCTTCGCGCCAAGGCCGCCGCCCGCACGAAGCCGCATTTCCACGGGGAGTTCGGCATCAGCCACAGCGGCCAGGAAACCGCCAAGATGGACCCCACCGGCGTCCACCTGCACAACGGCCTGTATGCCTCGGTCGGCCAAGGCCACGCCGGGGCGCCCATGACCTGGTGGTGGGACAGCTACGTCCACCCGCAGAATCTGTATCCCCTCTATGCCGCGTTCGTCCGATGGATCGACGGGTTCGACTTCGTGGCACAAGAGCCCCGCCCCGCGAGTGTGCGCTTCGAATGGACCGACGCTTCCGACAAGCAAGTGCCCCTGCGGGCCTGGGGCCTGCTGGGTCGCAGCCGTGGCCTGGTGTGGGTTCAGAGCCCGCAGTATACCTGGCCCCGCGCGACCGCCGCCGATGACCGCCCGCAGCCGGTGACCGATGCGCGGCTCGTGGTGCAGGAGGTGCCCCCCGGCGACTGGACCGTGGAAGCCTGGGACACACACAAGGGCGAGGTCCTGGCGAGCCGACGGCTTACCGTGGGGGCCGATGGCCTGCTGCGCATCGAGCTGCCGTCGGTCGCGTGGGATGCGGCCTTTCGCCTGATGCGCTGCGCCGACTGAGGGTCCCGCACATCGGGCCAACAATCGAATCGGCCGGACATCCAGTCCCGCCGGCTACTTGTTCGGGTCCCAGCGGCCGACGAGATTCTCGCAGGCCAGCCCTGGAAACCGCTCCTTGAACAGATCGTAGTACCACTGCTCCTTGGGCGAGTTCAACGGGTAGCCCGTGGCGGTCTGGGCCCGCTCCCCGTGGCCTTCGGCCTTCAGTTTGCCCTCGGCGATCCGATCCATGACGCCGTCCGTGCCCGTTCCCCCCGAAAAGCGCAGCTTTTCGCGCAGGTAGATCTGATGTGGCAGCAGATCCTTGAATGCCTCGCGGAGAATCCACTTCTCGATGAGATTGCCGTCTCCCGGGTCATGGATTTTCCAGCGAACCGGGATTTGCAGCGCCAGGGCGATTACCTCCGTATCCAGAAACGGCGTTCGATAGTTGATCGAATTGGCCATCATGGCCCGATCCAGGCGCTGGACGGCCGTGTTGTACGCGATCGCGATCAGCTTATGCATCATCTGCAAGCGCTCGCTTTCGGTCGGGAGCGTCTTGAGCAGATGGTAGCCGCCGAACAGCTCATCGCCGCCTTCGCCGCTGAGAATGCAATTCGTCAGGTGCGACGCCGTCGCCGAGGCCACGAGGTTGGCGATGGCCCCGCTGACGCAATCCTCGTCGAAGGACTCCAGAGAGTAGACCGCCTTGGGCACGAGCTTTTCGATCTGCTCCGGGCCGAACACCTCCACGTGGTGCCCCACCCCAAGATGGGCCGCCATAAGCATGGCGTTCTCGAGATCGGGCGCGCCCTCCATCCCGACCGTCACGACCGGCAGACCGGGGCGGATCTCGTTGGCGACGGCCGCGATGATCGAGCTGTCGAGCCCCCCGCTGAGCAGGCAGGCCCCCACGGCCCCATCGGCCAGGCGTCGTTCCACCGCGCGGATCACCGCCTCTCGAACCCGTGCGATGGCGGTTTCCACGTCGGCCGGCACTTCGACTTCAGGGTACCGCGGCAGATACCCCGCCAGCCCGGACTTCGAGGAAAACGTGGTGCCGGGCGGCAATTCCTCGATCACGTCCGCGAGGCCGGCCAGCGCCTTCATCTCGGAGGCGAACCGCGTCGTTCCCTCCGGATCGCAGCTCCAGTACATGGGACGCACCCCCACGGGATCGCGGGCCAGGAGCACTTCGTCCTCGGTCAGCACGGCGCAGCCGAACACGCCGGCCAGATACGCGGGGAATCGGCGGCCGTGCTCGCGGTACAGGGCGAGTACGACGTCGGCATCGGACTGCCCATCCTGGCGCGGATTGTACACCTCCCCATCGAATAATACGGCGACGTCCTCGTCGCGCGCGAATCCGGTCCCGCGGGCCGCCGAAAGGCGGGAGGATACCACCCCCCCGATGCAGCCATTCTTGTACGTCTCTACGTAGTCGGGGCCCCGGTGACGGATGCGTTCGAGCATCGTCTGCACGTCGGCGACATCCGCCCGATTGCTGTGAATACCCGCTATTCCTGCCATGATAAAACTCACCTTTCTTTTCACGTGGCCTGAAGATCTTTTTCTCTGAACGCCCGGCGCCGCGTCGATCCCCGCACGGTCCCCTATTGGGACCGCTTCACGTATCGGGCCAAATCGGAGATCGTGTGGATTTCCAGCCGCCGGGCGTGGTCTTTGCGCATCGCCAGCGCGTAGGAATTGTTAAATCCGAACGGCTCCAACCAGATCAGCCCGTATTGGTCACGAAAGGCCCGGCGGACGATCTCATATACGGTGTCGGGATCCGACACGGTGTCGCGCTTCAGGATATTGACCAGTCCGGTGCCCGTGTATTCGGGATACACGTCCAGATCCCCGGCCTTGAGGGCATTGAAACAGATAATCGTCCCCCCCAGGTTGAGCTTCCGTGTGACCGGGATGTCCGTATGGCTCTCGATGAGAAGGGCCAGCATCTCGCCCAGGATCTCCTGTTCCGTGAACTCCTTGCTGCCCACGACGACCGGGGCGGCGCCCGCGTTGCCGGCCGCCTCGCGCGATCCCAGAAGGCCCTGCTCGTCCAAAAATGCCCGCGCCACCGCGTGGGCGGTCTTGCCCTCTTCGTCCACCTCATAGTTCATCCGGCGCATGTCCGCATCGGAGATCCGCCCGCCCAGGGTGTTGAATGCCGTCTTCAATTCGGGGTGACGTGCGAGGCTCTCTTCGCGGATCAGCGGCGCGGCGTGATAGGGCGGAAAGAAACGCCGGTCGTCCTCCAGGATCACCAGGTCATAGGCCAGGATGCGGCCATCGGTGGTGAAGGCGTCGATCACGTCCACGCTGCCGACGGACAGCGCCTTGTACATCAACCCATCCATCATCTGTCGAGGTTCGGATTCAAATCGAAAGCCATAGTGCCGCGAAAGGCCCTCGTACCCGTCCGGCCGCGTCAGGAACTCCGCGCCGAAGGCCACCGTCAGGGCGGGCTTGTTTCGCAGACTCATGAGCCCGATGCCGGCAAGCAGCGCACCGGCTGCCAGCACCCCCCCGGCGATCATCCCGGCTTTCGAACGAAGATTTGTCATTGGTTCTCCCTGACGCCTTCTCACGGCGTCTGCATCCCCGCGGCTCCTCTCACGCCTTGCGAAGCCCGGGCGCGGTCAACAGCCATTCGATTCTCCCCAGTACAAAATCCAGGGCCAGCGCCAACAGCGCCGCGGGGATCGTTCCCGCCAGCAGATAATCAAGCTGGATGCTGCGTAGCCCCTTCAAGATCAGATCGCCGAGCCCGCCGGCTCCGATGAGCCCGCACAGCGTGGCCACGCCGATCGTCCAGACCGTGGCGATTCGAATCCCCGCCATCACCACGGGCAGTGACAGCGGAATCTCAACCGACCACAGGATGTGCCGGGGGGGCATCCCCATGCCCGTGGCCACCTCGATGAACGCCGGGTCAACCTGCCGAATCCCCGTGTAGGTGTTGCGAAGGATCGGCAGCAGGGCGTAAAGAACCAAGGCGACGACGGCCGGCAACGTCCCGATCGTGGGCAGGGACACCAGCGCAAACAACACGACGATCAGCGCCAGCAACGCCAGGCTGGGGATGGTCTGGATGACCCCGGACAACCCCAGCACCGCCGAGGCCGGCCTTCGCCAGCGGCTCTTGGCCAGCCAGATCCCCAAGGGCACGGCGATGCACACCGCAATCAACATCGAGAGCGTCACGAGAACGATATGCTCCCAGGTCCGTTGGGCGATCTCGGGGCCCAGCTTCTGAAAGAACTCGCCGATCATGGTCCGTCCCCCATCCGCCGCACGATGTCTGAAAGGGCGTTCAGGACGGCGGCCCGGCTCACCGACCCCCGGTATCGGTTCTCCTCGAACACCGGAAGCGCTGCGGCCCGGCCGGTGGCGAACGTGCACAATGCGTGCAGGAGACTGTCGGCCGACTGCAGCGCGTGCGGGGTTTCGGGCGCCGCCGAGTCCGGCGATGCGGCCCCCGCCGGATCGATCAACGACGCGATGGAATGCACCATCAACGACAGTTGAAATCGGTGCTGTCCCAGAAAGTCCTTCACGAAGGCGTTGGCCGGTGTGTTGATCAGGTCCAGCGGCGAGGCCATCTGCTGCAGGACTCCCTCATGCAGGACGGCGATGTGATCGCCCACCTTGACCGCCTCGACCACGTCGTGCGTGACGAACAGTACGGTCTTTTGGAGCTTGGACTTGAGCTGGATGAACTCGTTCTGCAACTGGTCCCGGGTGATCGGGTCCAGCGCTCCAAAGGGCTCATCCATCAACACGATGGGCGGATCGGCCGCCAGGGCCCGCGCCACGCCCACCCGCTGCTTTTGCCCGCCGCTGAGCCGGGCGGGGTATCGCTGGCGAAACTCCTCCGGCGCCAGTCCTACCATGTCCAGCAGGGTATCCACCCGCTGGGCGATCCGCCGGGCCGGCCAATGCAGGAGTTCGGGCACCACGGCCACGTTTTGCGCGACGGTCATGTGGGGGAACAGGCCGATGTGTTGGATGGCATAGCCCATCGTCCGACGCAGCGCGACCGGGTCTTGCGTCATGATGTCGACCCCGTCGACGCGGATCCGCCCCGCGGTGGGCTCGATCAACCGGTTGACCATCTTCATGGTGGTCGTCTTGCCGCTGCCGCTGGTGCCGAGCAGGGCGACCGTCTCCCCTTCGGGCACGACCATCGACAACTCACGGACGGCCGTCAGCCCGCTCGCAAAGGTCTTTGAGACGTTCTCAAAGCGGATCACGGGGATGGCCCCACTCAGGTTTTGTCCACCTCAAAGATCCCCACCAGGCCATGGCCGTATCCCTGTCCCTGCTGCAAGTTCATGACGAGGTGCCGAAGACCGTACCCCAATTGCGGTTCGATCACGTTCTCTCGCGGCAGACCGAGCCCGAGCCAGCCGACGCCTTCCACCACGGCGTGCATGCGTTTCATCATCTCCCGCAGCGCCGGCGGATAGGAGGCGGGAACCTCTTTCAGGTGGGGCGCCACGCGCCGGTTGGCGACATCGTAGGATTCGATGAGCTCGCCTACGTAGTGGACCAGGGCGTTCCAGCACATTTGCAGTTGATCGAAGAACCGATTGATGAAATCAAAGCCCGGCTTCGGAACGTAGTCCACCAGCAGGGCGTTCAGGTCGGTCCGCACGTTCATTTCGTGCAGGGAGTTCACCCACCGCCGAAGCGGCTGCGCGTGGGCATTGTAGTCGGCCGTATCCATGTGCCGTCCGGTGAAGATCGAACGGTCAAAGAACGTCAGCGGGCGGATCGCCACACCCGTTCGGCGCTGCACGGCCGAGAGCACCTGATCGATCTCCGGCCGGGTCATGAGCCGCAGCGTCAGGTGTTGCAGCTCGTCCCGCCGCTGCTCGCGCTCCTCCTTGTCGTAGATGTAGGAGACCACGTAGTCCATGTTGCGATCGTTCGACAGGTCGTTGGTCCACAGGCTTTGCCACTCATACGAGAAGGCCCCGAGCCAGTCGCAGACGATCACACAGTAGTCGTCCGTGACCCGGACGATGTCCGCCAGAAGATGCTCCAAGGTCGCCAGGTCGTTGTGATGCGACGTGGTGCCGTAGGACGAGAAGTACAGATCGAACGGCCCCTCCTCGTCGGCGAAGGGGAGCCCCTCCGTGAAATCCGCCTTGCGAAAGCGGATCTTGGGGTTGCCTCCATAGAGCACCTTGGCCTGGGCGATCAGCTCGTCGTTCAGGTCCACCCCCAGATAACAGCCCACGATGTCCGGGGTCACCAGGCCGGTCTCCACCTGCTTGAGATCGGCGTCGCGATCCCGAATACCCATCAGTAATTCCAGGCCGTCGGCGCTGCCGCACCCCAGATCCATGATCCGCAGGCGCCGCAGATCGGCGCGACAGCGCTCCAGGAGGTGCTTCAGATGGGGATAGAAAAAATGACGCGTGATCTCATCCTCCCAGAATCGACGGACGTTATCGTACTTGCCTACCAGCCCGGTCTTCTTGGCATAGAGCCCGCTTTGCACGGCCTCGGTGTAGGCATTCATTTGGCTGTCACTGATCGTTGGCAACCCAGTCTCCTTTCACATCTTTGAGGGTGTGCGGCAGGATACCCGGCACCGCGTCCAGAAGTTCTCGTTGTATCTCCGGATCCAGGGCCCGCGGCGGCTGGTTGAGGATCTCGTGGTAGCGCTCATGAGCCGCCCGCAAGGTGCCCCCGTCGGGATGCTCCAGCGGGTACCGCACGTACACCTGCTGTCGCGTGGGCAGGGGCAGATGGTACATGAACGTCTTGTGGTCGCTGTTCATGACGCCGCGGATCATCTCCAGGACGCCGTCTCGTGCCTCCGTCGATACGGCCGGCTCGGTCAGCATTTGTTTACAGGCTCCAATGCTTTCATTGTCGATGATCGCCTGTTCGGGGCAGAACATGTTGGTCCGCTCCAGAAGCCCAAAGGCGTAGTGGATGTACTGCGCGCCGGCCCGGGGCACCGTCATCAGGGTCATCATCTTCTCAAACGTGGCCTGGATACCCGGCCGATCGGCGTCGCCCACCCCCGCGGTGCTGTAACACGGCAGGCCGTAGAATCGCGCCATCTGCGCACAGTCCTTGTTGTACTGCACGAACTCCGGAGCCCCATACATGTCGTTCAGGTTGTCCAGTCGCGTACGCACGGGAACCGCCCCGTACAGCACCGGACAGCCCGGGGAGACCAACTGGTTCAGGGCGACGCCGGCCAGCAACTCGGCGTTGATCAGGCTGACCATTCCAAACTCATCAAACGGCCCGGTTGCGCCGCCCATGGGGCAGCTCGATATGACCACCGGCGCCCCGCGCTGGGAGATCTCGATGAGCTTTTCCGCCGTGTCGTCCACCATCTGCAAGGGGCTCTTGATCACGCAGGTGATAAAGGACAGCACGGGGTTTTCCCGGAACGCCCGCGGGCCTCCCGCGATGATCTCGCCCAGTCGGATCACGTCGTCCAGACAGGCCAGGTTCGTCAGGCCGGCCTGGACGTGCTTGGTAATGTTGTTCAGGCTGGCCAGGAACTTGTTCACGTCCTTGTTCTCGAACGTGATCTCCTCATCGCAGATATTGACGCAACGAATGAAGAAGTCCAGGTGCTCCAGGTGCTCGGCAAGATGCGCGGCCCGGATCAGGCGTCCGATCGAGCCGGTCCGACGATGAAACGACGGCCGACCCTCGGCGAACGAGACATCCAGCCAGACGTTGGTTTCGGCCCCGCTGCCGAATCGGACACGCGGCTCGTGGGCGTCCAACACCAGCCGGTTGCCCGGCTCGCGGGCACCCAGCACGATACAGGATGGAGCGGATGCGAGAATGCGGTCGATCAGAGCGCTGGGGATGCGGACCCGCGCCCATTTGGCCTCGGGCGTGACCTGGGCCCCGGCATGGTCGAAGATCTCCGCGGCCCGGCGGTTGTAGCACAGGAGGCCGGGGTCCTGGAGAATATCCCGCGACAGCCCGTCGATGAGACGGACCTGGTCGTCCGAGAGGCGACACTCCGGGGTCACGACGACACCCTGGCGCTGGGCCCGTTCACTCTGCTCTTTCACAACCGTCTCTCGCATCTCTTCCATCCTTCGTCATACAAGGCTCTTGAGGCCTCCCGCCCGGCGGGTCCACCCGCCGGACAAGAAGCGCCCATGGACACACGCATCCCGCCGGCCGGCTAAGACGCCGACTCGTCGTCCTTCTGCTTGCCGCTCTGCGCGGTCGCCTCCGAGTTTTCTTCCGTCGTCTCCGACGCTTCGTCCGTGGTGTCGGAGCCTTCGTCGGTCGTCGCGGCCTCGGGAACCTGGATTTCCTTGTTGCAGTTGGGGCAGGTGCCCGATTTCCCGGCCAGATTCTCGCCGGCCTTCAGTCGCACTTCGCAGTGAGGACAGTGAAATTCAATAACCATGGCTCATCTCCTCAATTCAAAGGTGTTCGCTTCCATTCCAGAACGTCGTTGTCGTCTCCAAGGTCTGCATGGAGATGGCGGCCCGTATTGAAACACCCCTATCTGAACCTCCAACCGCCTCTCCTCATGCCGTCACGTACCTGCGTTCGTCACCGGCTCCTGCTCGTTGTGCCGATCGACGCCCACGATCTCCGGGAATTGCCGCAGAATCCGGCCCCGCAACTGGGGACTGAGACACTGCCCCAGCGGGGCCTCCTGTACCTCCCGCACGAACGCTGCGGCCCGCGCCACGGCCGTGCCGTCGGGCGTGGTCCGCTCACGCGGGTCACGATTGGCCAGCGTGGGTACGAAGAACTCCCGACGCATGTGGCGAATCGTATGCTCCTCGGCCAGGTAGTCGCGCCCAGGCCCCTTCTCGAGGATCAGGTCCAGGGCCAGCGTGTCGTCATCCACGGTGATGCCTCGCAGCACACGGTGGCACATGCCCAGGATCTCGTTGTCCAGCACGAGTTTCTCGTACGAGACCGTCAGATCGGACTCCATCAGACCGGCCGCATCGTGGATGTAGTTGGCCCCGGCCATGCCCACCAGCAGCGAGGACATGGCGCTTTCGTAGGTCGCCTGCGGGCCTACCGCCTTGGCGTCGGTGGTGCCCCCCGTCGAATACAGGGGAAGCTCAAAGTACTGGGCCATCTGGGCCACCGCCGCGTTAATCATCGCCCGCTCAATCGGTCCCCCCAGATGGTTCATCGTCCGCAGATCGGTGATGGAACCCACGCTCCCGCAAATCCCGGGGGCCCCCCGCCGGACGGCCTGAACCAGCGTGATGCCCGCCAGCGTCTCGGCCACGTGCGTCAGCACGTTGCCCGCCAGCGTGATCGGAGAGGTGGTCCCGCAGATCGGCTCGGTCGGAACCACCACGGGCAGGCCCTCCCGCGCCAGATAGCAGGTCATGTCCCCATAGTGCTTGTCCACCTTGAACGGGCTGATGAGCAGGGTGATGAAGGACACAAACGGCCTCTCGCGCAGGGCCTCGGGGCCGCCGGCGATCATCTCGGCCATCCGCACAACCTTCTGACAACCGGAAAAGGAATAGATCCCGCCCATGACGTGCTTTCGGGTATTCGCCAGCGCATGGAAGAATCGGTTGACGTCGATGTCGTCCTTGTCCTCGATGTCGTGCGGGAAGACGTTAATCGTGAAGACATCCACGTACTCGAGGCGATCCACGAGCATGGCGTTGAGAATCACGTCTTCGGTCGTGGAGGGCCGACGCTCGCCCGTCTGCGGATCGAGCACGTAGATGGCGGTCCCGCCGGTTCCATAGTGCACCCGGTTCCTTTCCAAGACCGCGTCTCGGGCATCATCCCGCGAGTAGAGCGTGATGGACGAAGGATTGCTGGCGATGGCGTCCTCGACGAGGCCGCGCGGCAGCCTGATGATCCTGTCTTCGGCCGCCTCGGCGCCGGCGGCGAGCAGGGCTTCACGGGCCGCTTCGGAAAAGACCTTGATCCCCGATTTGGCGAGCACCTCGAACGCCGCCTCGGCCACGCGCCGAACCGCGGCGTCGGGCAAGGGTTGGTATAGCGACCGGTTTGTCATATCCCGCCTTTCACTGTGCTTGACTCTGTTCTCCACCACCGCCATGAAACGGCTCCAGCGCGGCCTGCAGCCCGCGGCGAAGCTGGGTTAGGCTGCCGTTCGCGTTGATCAGGTAAATCCGTCCCAGAGAAACGAGCAATTCCTTGTGCTCCATTTCCCGGGCGTTGCTGATCACGACCACCGGCATCTCCCGGTCGAAGTCCTGAATATTCAGGATGACCTCCAGCACGTCCCGGTCGAGCCCATCATGGTCCAAAATGGCCGCTCGATAGGACCCGTGACGAAGATCGTCCACGAGTTCGGCCGTGCTGCGCTTGGCCACGACCTCAAAACCCATTTCCTTCAACAGAGGCCGGACATCCAGAGTGTGGCCCCGGCTGAAGAGCAATACCGCATGGCCTTTCTTATCCATCTCAGAACACTCGTGTGAAGCAAAACGTCCCATCTGTCTTCTCCACGGATCACACCCTAACAAGCGGCGTGCCTGGACTGGCCGACAATTGCACATCTGCCTTTGTGACAACGCTTTACGATTGCTCAGAAAACTCGATAGGGGCCTGGACGGCCTTTGAACGTCCTGCCCAAGCCGTAGGGGGAAGGGATACCGTGCACCATGTGCACAGGGTTGACAGAAGACGCTCCATTCAAGTGCACATTGTGCACACTGGATTCTCTGGTGCTTCTTTCCTTCACCGAGAGAAGCTCACAAGGGCACGAATAGCGTGCAGAAGGGGCCGAACTGGCGAAATCCTGGGCCTATGGCGAGTGTGTCATTTGTGCACACACGGATCAGTCGATGCCATATTTCGCCAGCTTGTTGTAGAGCGCCCGCCGGCTTATCCCCAGCAGTTCGGCGGCTTTCTTACGGTTGTTGCCCACGGCCCGAAGCGTCCGGGCGATCATTTCGCGCTCCACGTCCCGCAGGGGCGTGCCCAACTCGATCACCACCCTGCCCCGGGCACGCTGGGGCGACCGCATCCGCTGCGGGAGATGGTCGGGCAGCAGCACCGGGCCATCACATATCAGGACCGCCCGCTGGATCACGTTCTTCAGCTCCCGGACGTTGCCGGGCCAGTCGTACGACTCCAAGAGCGACATACACCCCGGAGAGATGCCCAGAAGGATCTTCTGATAGACGGTATTGTAGCGCTTCAGAAACGCCTCGATGAGCAGGGTCAGGTCACCCTGCCGGGCCCGAAGGGGCGGCACGACAATCGGGAAGACATCCAGACGATAGAACAAATCCTGGCGGAATCGCCCGGCCTTGACCTCGCTTCGCAGGTCCGCATTGGTCGCGGCGATGATTCGTGCATCACACGAGAAGGACTGCCGCCCTCCCAGCCGATGAAAACGCTTCTCCTCAATGAGCCGCAAGAGCCCCACCTGCACCTTCTCATCAATCGCGTTGATCTCGTCCAGAAAGATGGTGCCGTTGTTGGCCTGCTCGAACTTGCCGCTGCGCTGTTCCATCGCCCCTGTAAACGCGCCCTTCTCATGTCCGAAAAGCTCCCCCGGCACCAGCTCCGCCGGCAGCGCGCCGAGGTTGACGGGGACAAACGGGCCCTTCGCCCGCGGACTGCGGGCGTGGATCGCCTGGGCCACCAGGTCCTTGCCCGTCCCGGTCTCGCCGCTGATTAGTACGGGCACATCCGTCGCCGCGGCCTGCTGAATCTGCTGGTAGACGTTCTGCATGGACGGGGCGCGACCGATGAGCTGCTGGAACTTGACGGTCTTGGCCTTGGACCGAAGCAGCAGGTTCGCGCCATACACGGGCCGCCGCTCCAGGGATGTCTCCACCAGGAGCTTCAGCTCCAGGTCCGACAAAGGCAGCCTGGCGTACTGAAAGCTCCCGGCCTTCAAGGCGGAAAACGCCGTCCGCAGGTCCTCACGCTCGGCCAGGAAGATCACCTGCGTCATGGGGCTGTTGGTGGAGATGACCTCAAGAAGCTCGATCCCGTCGGTACGGCCGGCCTTGAAGGCCTTGCTGTTGATGAGCAACACGTCAAAGGACTCAGACTCGAAGCACTCCAGCACGCGGTCCAGATTGCTCACGCGTACCACGGCCGCCCCGGAAGGACCGAAAAGCCCCTCCAGCCGCCGGCACATATCATTTGTCGCGTCCACAACCAGTATTCTCATGGCTTGTCCTGCTCAAGGCGGCCCATAAAGACGGTTATTCCATTGTACCCGGCGATCCGCGACTGTCAATGATATGTGTGCATAAATTGCACATGTTGGCGGATGCATAAACAGCGCAACTGCTTGTCTGAGAATGCTTTATCAACTGATAGACAAGATTCCGTCCCGCCATGGCCTTGCAGACATTGCATTAGTTGTACTTGGCAGGCTACCAGGATGCCCGCAGGGTTGTGCTCCCGTGGATTCCGCATCGCCTTACACCCTGCAGCCCCGTTGTGTAAACCGAGTACACACGAGCGGAGAATCCCCAGACTCACAGAGGCGGGCTTGGCTCGGATTGGCCTTTCGAATCCTTCTTGCCCGACGGGATAACCATGTCATAATAGCCGGCGATTGGACTTATGGGTGGCAGGGCGATGACGACGTGAACAGGACGGCACACACCAAGCGATGGGGCATCTGCGGACCACTGTGCCTGGTTGTGGTCCTGGCGTTTCACGTGGTTCTTGCGTCAAAGGCGGGCGCGACGGGGGGGCTTGTCATCGTCACGCCGGAACGCTTCGAAGACGCCCTGTCCGATTATGTCCGGCACAAGCAGGGACAGCTTCCCGTACGATTGGCCGCCCTGGAGCCGATCCTGCGGAACACCGCGGGCGCCGATGACCCTGAACGCCTGAAACGATTCCTGTATGGCCTCTGGGAGAAAGGACAAATCCAGTACGTCCTGCTGGTCGGCGATGCCGATGTCCTGCCCGTTCGCTACATGGTTCTCGACCGTATCACACCGGCGGCCTTCGACTACGCGTTCTATCCGAGCGACCTGTACTATGCCGATCTGGCGAAAAGGGACGGCTCATTTGAGGATTGGAACGGGCAAAGGGATTCCTACCACGCGGGCTACTATGGCGAAGTCCGGGGGGAGAAGAACAAGGACGATGCCATCAATTTCGATGCCATTGACTACCTTCCGGAGATCGCCGTCGGCCGCTGGCCGGTCAGCACCGCCGAGGACGTCGAGATCATCGCGGACAAGACGATACGCTATGAACGGGGGCTGATAGAGGGCCGACGAGACCATCCCCAGCGGATCGCCCTGATCAGTGTGTCCGGGTGGGTGGACAGCCGCCCGGCCTTGGATGCAGCGGCGGCTTTGCTGTCGCCGGAGTGGACGGTGGAGAAAAGGTACTTCAGCGATGAGCAGGCGACGTATGAGACTCCTCCGCCCACGGCCAAGGAGGTCGTTTCTCTCATGAATGAGGGGGTGGGCGTGATCTGTCACGCGGGGCATGGTGAGAACCTTCTGTGGCACCGTTCCTTCGCCCTGAAGGATCTCGACGTCGTGGAGAACGCCGATCGCCTGCCCATCATCTTCTCGGCGGGCTGCCATACGGCCCGATTCGCTACGTTGCCGCCCTATGAACCTTATATCGACGTTCACGGAACCGAGCATAAGGGCACCGATCATGGGCAGGTGTTTAAGGAGCCGCCGCCCCCGCCGGCCCCGTACCAGCGGGGTCCGCACAATCCGCCCGGATTGGGGGAAGGGCTGCTTCGCAACGGGCCCACGGGAGCCGTCGCCTATATCGGGTGCAACACGGGCAGCCAGCCGTGCGCCCTGACGTTGCTGGAGGGCTTCGTGGCCGGGTTGCGGGAGGAGCGGCTCGGGGATTGCTGGAATCACGCCATCCACCACTACTATGCCAAGGAGCGTCTGGCCGATCTGAGACCGACCTCGAGCTGGTACCCGCCAAGCGTTTTCTTCCAAGGCATGAAGTTCATGCTGTTCGCGGATCCCTCTCTGATCCTTCCCGTCGTGCCGAGCGGGCAACAGGCAAGGCGATGCCAGCAGCATCCCCAGGATTGTCACCAGACTCCTCGCCAGCGGCCTCGTTGAAGACGTGGACGTGTTCCGAACCACTTCACAGGACATCAGGGCTCACTCTCCTGCAGTTTCCGGATGGCGGAGCGATAAGAGGTGTCATCATGGGCGCGTCTCCATCCATCCGTGGCGGCCTCCAGCCTCGGGCAGTGCCGGGCCCACATCTCGTTGACAAAGGCGTCCCAGGCCTGTCCCTGGCGGGCCGACGCCTTGTCATGGTCATGGCTGGCGGCCTGCAAGCCCCGCATGCCGCCTACAGCATGGGGTCCCAGGGGGGCAGAACCTCCGGCTTCTGTTCGAACACCTGGAGCACGTCCTCGGGTACATACCTCTTGAGAACAATGATGTTGTACACGTGCTGGTCGAACCAGTCATCGTACAGGGCCCAATACCCGCCCTTGCCGCGGTCGGTCCCCCAACTGTTTTCGACCCGCCACTTCACCGGACGACCCTCGTGCAGATCCACGCCGACGAACACCATGCCGTGGTTACGGGTGCCGTTGCGGTAGAGCGCCAGCTCGGCCTTGCTCATCCGCATATCGATGCCGTAGATCGAATCGTAATCATAAAGCCCGTCGGCCATGATGCCCAGCTCGCTACTCTGGTCGACGCTGACGTTGCACGCGAACATGACCGGCGTCCCATCCAGCAGAGATCGGATCGCGATCTCCTTCAGGGTGTCCATCGCAATGTTGGCGTAGTGGATGTCCTGGCCATCGGCCACGTTTCTGGACATGCGAATCGTGTAGTGTCGGCCGACAGGGTGCGTGGGGTCGTTGAACAGGTTGACCCACTGGCTTAGGTCCACGGCCACGAACTCGCGGAAGAACCGACGCGGCGTCATGACGCATTCTTCGATGTCCTGCTGGGTGTCCGGGCCATCGTCACTTTCCCCGTCCTCCGCGCCGTCGCCGTCGTTCTCATTCTCCTTTTTGTCCGACTTGCCCGGCTCATACCGCCACGTGAATTGCGTGGGGGGCTCACCGAGGTTGATGGCCAGGATGCGATACACGTCCTGGAGCATCTCTTCCTTGCGCTCGCGAAGCTGCCGCAGATTCGCCCCGTCCTCGCTCATCTTGCGCAGTCGCACGGCGTGGGCGCGAAGGAGCTGGGCAAGCACGCCGTTCATCGACCGGGTGGCGTTGGAGCTGTTCGTCTCGGGGTAAACGTCCTTGGGAACCAGCCCATACTTGTTCACCAGATCGACGACGTTCTCCCAGTACCCGCCGTCCGGACAGGGGTCCTTCAACACCATCACCAATTCGCGGTTCATCAGATCGCGGTTGCGGAGGCGGATGACGTGCTCAAGAAACGTATTGGACTTTTCCAGCTTGTCCCAGAAGGTCAGATAGACCTGCGAGAACTCCAGATCCTTCAATCCCTGCCGCTTGCGGACGCCGTGGCGGATCTGGTTGAGCCCCGCGAACAGCCAACACCGGCCCGAGGACCGCTGGTTGGTGACCCCTTTGACATCAATCTTGTGGCTGTACAGATCATTGTGTTGCCGAAGGAGGTCCCGATTCAGGGCCAGATCGGTAATGTGGGCATTCGTGATGGCGTTGTACATCGCCCGGGTATGGGCATCCATCTCAAAGGAGGACTGGAGAGCCTCAATCGTCTCCGGCCCAAGGCCTCCGCCATCGGCACAGGCCACCCGCGAACACACCATAACCAGCAGAGTAAAGAGCAGATTCGACGTTGTCATGGCACCACCTCACAAACGCACACCACGGACGGCACGCCGTCCTGCTTTCCGGGCACAGGCCACGCGCCTGTTTACACCATGATACCAAAGCGCCGGCGTAAGCCAAAGGCGCTGTCCTGCAGGGATCGACAGGGTGGACGCGGTGCTGGAGGAATCCGTCGGAGAACCCGCATCTTCGGACCCGGTGGCATGGGCCTGCTTCACCGTTGGTGGTCTGCCCGGAGTAGGAGGCGGTAACCGTGTCCGCGCCGGGGATCGGGTTCGTGGCCGGTTTTGCCCGATCCTTGACAGTCACTCCCCGTCGAGACAGGTTGTCAGCCGAATCAGTCCGGTGAAATCCGACGCTTCCGTCCGTCGGGGCGACGCAGGACTATGAGGGGCCCGCTCATGTGCACGTCGATCAGCCCCGGGCCCTCCTTGCCCCACCCCTCGCATCCGAGACACGGTTGGCCTGGTGGTGATCGCGACGCGGTCGATCGGATTGATGCGGCCGTCAGTCCCGGGCGACTCTCGGCCCCCCCCATCGATTGTGTGGCCGGCGAACGTATCCTTCGGCGCCGAGGGGTCGGCCGATGGGCTGTGCGAGTTGCACCGCCCCGGCGGTGAGCCGACCGGCATCTGAGCCGACCTTGCAGCCGTAGATCCCGTCGGTCTCCGGCGTCGGCAGCACGGGTTGGCGGCGGCCCTGCAGATCGCACCAGGCATTGCCACGAAAGACAAACGTCTTGGGCGCGGTCCCGGGACCGATGTTGACAAACACCCGTACCCGATCGTCGAACACGACCAGGTTATCCTCAAAGACGCCCCCGCGGCACGGTGTGAAGCGTGGGTCCTGCGTCTCCTGGAGGATACGAAGCACCCACTTGTCGGGCAGGATGATCGTGTTGCGGTATACCCGCCCCCCATCGGCCGTGACCCAGGCGACCGGAGCCACGCCACCTACGAAGCGATTGCCCGCGATCTCGATCTGTTTGGCTTCGAAGCTGTCCACGCGTGGCCGGAAGTAGGCCAGACCCGTACTGCCCCCCAGGTTGATCGCCCGCTGGCCGGCGTCTTGAAACAGACACGTCTGGACGCGCACGTCCCGCGTTCCGCCCTTGAGCTGGATGGCGTTGGATTGTGAGAAGCCGGTGAGCCCGATAAACGTGCAGTCCTCCACGGTGCCATGATGGCAGCCAACCATGTCAATTGCCGAGCCGCCCCAGCCCTCGAAACGGCATCGCCGCACGAGGAAGTGATCCACGCCGCTCATCTTGAGCGCATCGTGGTTGCCCTGCGGACCGGTGCGGCGGATCGTGACCTCCTCCACAATGACATGGTGAGCGGGCGTGGCGAATGTGCCGCCGTCGTCGATATTGACGCCGTTGGCCGCACAGCCCTCGACCGTCAGGTTCCGCAGGATCACGTAGCTGCACTGGGCCAGATGCAGGGCCTGGCCCCCGCCCTTGAATACGGGCGGGTTCTGCGGGTCGGCGCCCGCGATGAGGATGGGCGCCTGTTCAGTGCCCGCCAGGTCGGGGATGTGCAGGTCTCCGCGGTACGATCCCGGCTCGATAAGTACGGTCGTGCCGGGCCCCGCACCGATCAGAGCACGACGTAATTGCCCGGTATCCGAAACGTGCAACGTCTCGGCTTCCAGCAGGCCTGCTGCCACGAGCGAGAGGCACGTCATGTATCGTACCCACTGCCCCATCACGGCTTACCCTCTCCCAGAAGCACGATTCAGTCCGCCTGCCCTACGTTTGATTATAGGGGTCATGGTGCCAAGGGCAATACGTCGTTCGTTACCGGGACCGTCATGCCGAGTCATCTCCCGCATGGCGTCGGGTCTTGGCTGCGGCCAAGCGATCCAGACATCGCCGAGCCGCTTGTCTCATGATGGGATTCGTGGACTCTGCGCCCTTGGCCAGTCGGCGGGGGATGTCCACGCGCCGGCGGACTTCCGGCACGGCGTGCAGTCGCACCAGGACATCGGCCACTCTCTGCCGGACGCTCCGGGTCGGGCAAGCCAGCGCCTCGACCAGGCGGTCCAGGGCCCACGGCATATCCATGCCCTTCCTGAGGACGACGTCGCCCCAGTGCCGGTCCTCAATACAGAGCATGCCGGAGACCAGGTGCATGGCGTCCAGGTGCTCCGGCAGGCGCACGCCGAGCACCTCCGCGTACATGGCGATGTAGTCCCGCAGGAGGCGCAGCCAGCGGTGATCGGTGCGAAACGCGTTGAAACACAGTTCGCGGTAGGCCAGCCGACGGGGCTGGCCGTTGTCGTCCCGGTAACGGAGCCGACGATCGTGGAAGTATATCTCGACGGCGTCCATCAGCGCGCTCAATAACGACTCACCGGTAAATCCGCCGAACTTGATACCGTTGGAAGGATAGGCGGTATCCCCGAAATCGCGGTCGCAGACGGTGCGGATCAGGCCATCCTGGTGATGGGCGATGACGGGGGTGCCGCCGGCGTGCGCCTCCTGCTGGCTGATCCCACAGGGCTCCCCGATCGCGCCGCCCGAGGGCATGACGAAGTACTGACTGCCCACGTAAAGGTTCCGGTAAAGGGAGGACGACAGGTGGCCCTCGGGATAGTACGCAAAACGGCCTTGAAACTCAGGGCGGCCGGCGATCCGTCGCAGGTGCATGTCAAACCGTCGCCCGTCCATGCTGTCTTCCACCCGGCCGCAGATGACGTATTGGATTCGAGGATCCGTCGAGAGGAAATACTCGAGAACGGTGGTCTGGTCCATATTCCACGGCTCGAACCGCACCTGCCGCCCGCCGTCCACCGTGTAGACCTTCCAATCCACAAGCAGTTCAAACCCCTTCTGGGGGCAAATACGATGGAGCATCGCGAAAATCACGTGGTGAGCCGATTCATCATCCGGACGAAGGCGGATGCGTGAATCCCTCTGCAAGGCCAATTTGGCGTTCTGCTTCAGCTCCAGGCACCGCTTGAATAGGCGGCGGCGGACGCGGCTGTCGTAGGTTTCCAGGATACTGCGCCGCGTCCCGAACCAGAAGCGCTGGCGGGCGGCCATATTGAACCCGTTGCGGCGTCCGAAGAACCGACCGGCGCGGGCCTTCTCGGTGTACTCCCGACTGTGCCCGAACAGCCACGGCTCGTCGAGGATGCGTTGCCGCATGGCCCGGCTGACCGTGCCGACGTACACCGAGGTCTTGAGCATCGTGTACAACAGGTCGATCTCGATGCCGCCGGCCCTGTCCGGATTGAACAGTACGTCGCCCTGGGCATAAGGGTCCAGACCGAGCACCTGGCAGTAATAGTGACGCCGGTTCGGGTTGGCCTCGTTCACCACGATGTTATACGCCGGATGAGGATTGTGGATCATGCTGATGATCTGGGTCTTGGCGAAGTGCGGGTCCGCCCGAAACTTCGGCCAATGAGCCAGGTACGCCGGAACCAGCCACGTGGGCCACTCATTGGTCTGGATCACCGTGGGATAGTAGTTGTAACACCGCAGGGCCTCCAGGGCCCCTTCGGACAACACCCGGGCCCGACGCAGCTTGTCATCCGCCGTGGTTCCCCCGTAGGGCCGATCCAGGTAGGCGGCGTTCTCCAGATAGAGGACGTCGAGGCGTGATCGTTTGCCGTGCTTGTACCGGGCCAGACGGGCGCGCAGCAGATTCACGACCTGCGGCGAGGGATCCAGGTCCGTCGTCTGGGACGCTTCATCGAATCGCGGCAGATACAGGCTGACGCTGTGGCCATCGTAACGCGGTGTGTAGTTGCTCAGGATCATCTGCCGGTCGCATTCATACAAGGGGGTGACGAGCACCACGTGGAAGCCCAGTTCGCTGAGCACATCGGCGATGTCGGTGGTATAGATGCCGACGCCCCCCGCGGACCCACTGAACTTGGACTCGGGCGAGATCAGGGCGATGGTGCCGACGTTGAGCGATTGAAGCACATCGACGGCGGCTTGGACCACCTCCATGGGGAAGTGACCGGCCTCATTCACCGCGATGCGCATCAGGAAAGAGATGACCTGTTGTCTGCGCTGCGGGTCCGCCTCGCTGATCTCGGCCAGGAGGATCGACAGCTCACCAATCCCCCATTTGCGAGAACGGTGAATCCAGGTCACCACCAGGGTCATCAGCTCACCGAAACGCCGAAAGCCCCGGGTCTTCCGGTCGCAGGCCTGCCGAAAGGCCTTGGCGACGTAGGAGTGGCGAATGCGGTCCTCCTTGCCGTATCGAAAGTAGCGAAGCAGCGAATCGGGAAGAATGTCTTTCTCGTGGATGGCGTGATCGCGGTGGATGATCTCATACACGCGCGTCGAGACGGGCGGCAGCACGCCGCCGAATCCCAGTCGGCCCAATTCCTCGCCGGACCAGTACTCCTTGCGGTGCGCCCGCATACGCCCTTCCACGTTGTTGTACCGCTCCCGCAGCTCATAAATCACATCGGGCTCCAGCGGGCCCAGAGGTGACGCCGCCTCCGGGAGCGGCAGCGCGAAGTTGAACTCCCGTGCAACGGCGGTCTGCCCTTGGGGGTGCGGATCCGGGAAATTGAAGACGCACAGCAGACATTCCTCACGATAACAGCGCAGAAACGCGGCGATGCGGCTGTTGTGCGTTGGGATGGGGACCACGGTCCCCTTGGTCAGGGCGGGGTGAACGTCGGCACAGTGGTAAAGCCCTCGCAGGTATGCCCCAAAACCTCTCAGCAGAGGATACGCGGACAGGATGTCCTCCTGGGACTGGCGCTCCAGGGCCCAGGGATGGTTGAAGCGGTTATTAACCCAGTGCTTCCAGCATTCGGTGTAGGCCAGGTCGAAGCGTTTTCGCACGGAACCGGACCGGGCGTCGGGGAGTCGGCTGATGTGATACATCAGGGGACCATAGCTGCTGAACACCAGAAACGCGGCGGCGGGCCAGATCATGTTCTGGTAGTTGCTGGCCGGGGCCTCTTCATCATGGCTGTTGAACAAGGACAACATCTGACCGCCGCACTGCTCCCGGACCCGGGCCAGGTAGGCCAGGTTGTCATTGAGGCCCATGGGGCTATCGACGCCCTGACCGCTACGAATGTTCTCCAGGTTCTTGATGATGGCGTTGTAGGGGATGGCTCCCGACTTGAGCATTCGGGCCTCGTTGCCGTGCCATTGCTCGGCATAGGCCAACAGGGCGCCCGGGCAGGCCTTCTGAACCCGGTAGCAGATGTACAGCATGGCGATGTTGGGTTCATCCGTGCCCCGCAGGTCAATCGGCTCAAAGCCGGGATGCGTCACCTCACCGAAGAGCCGGGTCGTGCCCTCCAGGTGGTCATGGACCGGAAAGACGGTGTCGAATCCGTGCCCCACGTCAAAGCGCAGGCCGAATCCCAGGCGGGTCAGCTCCTGGCAAATCCCAACGAGGTGCTCGACATTGTCCAGGTCGCGCATATTCACCATGAAACTGTCGCGCCACTCGTCCCATTGACCGTCCCATCCGGCCCGCCGCGTCAATCGGCCCGCGGCATCGGGGATGTAGACCGGCAAGTGCGGGGCATGGTCCACGTTGGCTCTGGAGAAATGCGACACCACGCAGAGCAGCACCTTCATGCCCAGCGCATGGGCTTTGTCTCTGAGGCGGAGCAGGCCGTCGAGGCCTCCCATGTCGCGACGCACGGCGCGCCCGTCCCAGATGGAGAAGACCGAGGGGTCCGGCCCGGCTTCTCCGGCCCATCCCAGTTCGAGCGCCCCCAGCGGGTAGATTCGCGTGTAACCCTCGTCGCGGATATCGGACAGGATGTCGGCGATCTCGTCGAAAGCGCCATACACGTAAGCGCCCGAGGCGTCTCGCATCGGGTTGAGCCGTTCATCCAAGCGAAGGTGGATCGTGTCCGCGTAGAAGCTGAGTACACGTTGCCCGCGTTCGTCCGGCATCGACTTCAAGAGGCCGTGAGACTGTGGATTGAACCGCTCAAAGGCCCACGTGGCGCCCCCATCAAACGACACCTGAACGGCATAGTGAATCCAGCCGCTTCGTCGGGGCAGCGGCGCCCGAAACACACGCTCGCTCGGCGTACTGGCCGACGCGTCGAGCACCATGGCGACGGGCCTCTTTCGGTGCCCGTTCACGGCCCAGAGAACGCGCGCCAGCACGTTGCGTGCGGCGATACGAAAGGGTTTCTTGACCGCCACACGAAGGGTGAACGGCTCGCCCCGGAAAATGGAACGATTCAACTGGCTGGGGGGAAAGGAGACCGGCCGCTCCGTAAGCAGGTCCTCCAGGATCTTGCTGACTCGAAGGCACACCGATCGGCACAATCCCTTGTGGGCGTTCTGCCAGTAATAGAGCGCGGCGTACAACAGCCGCACAGACTCCTGGGGGGTCTGCTTGCGGCGGATACGCGCCACGAGTTCATCCACCGCCCCGTGGACGATGTGAAGGTTGTCCGACGTGAGCATACCGGCCAGGGACGACAGTGACCCGTGCTTCGCGTAGGTTTCCAATCGGTCCACCCAGGGACGGATGAAAGGGCCGTGATCGTGGAAGAGATCCGTTCGAAGCGCGCCACGGGGTATGGAGACGCACGCCGACGGTGCCGCCATGGCATCGACCTTGTCCCGACGACAAACTCGGATGACCTTGAGCACCTGCTTTCCCAATCGATAGCCGATCACCACCGCGTCGTCCTCGACCAGGAGGTGCCCCACGCGACAGAGCCGGTACACGCCGGGGTCCTGCGCGACCTGTGCTTCCGTACAAAAGTCCGGAATCCGACGCTCCAGAAGGCCCTTGACCCGAGTCTTGTGACCCCGGGTCCCCTGGTGGCAGGCCTTCCAGATTCTGCCCACCGTACCGCTGGCGGCGATCCACTCCCAGAATCGCTGCAACAGCAACAGTGTCTCCGCCTCCCTCAGCTCGGCGAGGCACGGCGTGGCGCCCTGGCCGTAATCCCCTTGGTCTAGTTCACGGATGGTCGCCTCCAGAATACTCTGATGGGCATGCAGGAACTGAAGACTGTGCAGGCGGACCTGTGACACGTGGTGCGTGGGATGGCGGGCGTGAAAAAGACCCGCTTCCAGGACCGCCACAAGCAGGTCGCGCCCTTCTTTCGGGTTCGCCGCGGCGCGGTCCAACAAGCGTCGGTTGAGCAGCAGATCATGCGGCCTTAACTGAACCGTGATGCCGGGCACGTCGGCGATCCGCAGACACAGGCTGGCCCCCACCAGGTCGTGGTAGAGATCGCGCGAGAAATTGCGAACGAGCCGGGCGGTACGCTCAAGGCACTCCAAAAGAGCATTCGTGCCGGAATCACCCAGGGCCGGTAAGAGGCTCTGCATGTCTTGCGGCTCACAATGCCCCCGCCAGTCCAGGAAGAACCGCACCACCGTATCCATGCCTTGCTCCACCATTCGACGGCGGGCTCCTTTGCCGAAGTTGTCCCATTTGTCGTTGAAAGTCATAGCAGCCTGTTGAAAAAGTGT
>NPIE01010459.1_pt1 | contig 66214 bp, 59 predicted proteins | sample 8637661 | NCBI WGS metagenome assembly NPIE01 (sample SAMN07420842, study PRJNA396082) | bioreactor metagenome | isolation source: sample BA12 brine-fed electro-methanogenic bioreactor BA | place: Japan: Kochi | collected 2016-12-09 | reverse complement strand
TGCCAGTTCCACCACTTCGGCATAGCAGTGACTATTTTACTAAATAATGAAGTTTTTTAGTAGGGTAGGGTTAAATTTTTAATTTTGAATAACAGTTGCGGTTTCCATAAATCTAAGAATATCTTGTGGGCTAGATTTCCCAAAGACGGCTATATTGTAATAATCCTTTCCTATATTTCCCACCGCGGCATAATCGACGGATCCATCTTTGAAGATTGTTTGTGTGAAAAAGAATCTTCGATTCTCTCCCGCGTATAATTTTATTTTTAAGTTCTTTAAATCTCGACCATGACTTGGTTCGATTGTGAGCATCTCCTTTGTCTCTCTCGTCATTGTGTTTATGGTTCTTCTGGCCTTAAACGGACTCTGTAGAGAGCTTAAGATGTTGTCTAAGGTCTTAATGTAGTCCTCGTCTGTAAGTTTCATGATTGTTGTCTCACCTCCTGACGCTGAGTCTGTAAGACTCTCAGTTTTTTGTTCGCCTGAAGGGTCCTTCCTGTTATTAATCTTATAATTTTCAGAAGCAAGGTCGAAGGAGAGCATCAGGTCTTTGGAAGTGTAAGCTTGCGTATCTTCGTGCTTATCAATCTTTTTAGGGATTGAAGGTGAAACGAGATATATAACTGCGAGGAGTTGTAAAACTGCAAAGATGATTAATATAATCTTGATGGGGCTTTTCATAATCTTATTATACAACAGAAACTTAACTCTCTTCTATACCTCCAAATATCTCCCCATATACCTTGATATGTCCATCTTCGCTGTGTGGAGCATTTTTAAGGACATCGTCTTGTTCGAGAGATTTCTTGGGTGTGTCCTCTCTTAAGTTATCAAAAGGGATTCTTGCTTTCATAGGTTGGACCTTTGAGGTGTCTACCTCTTGCAATACGGATGCAGATTCTAAAATAGTTTCCATCTGTGGGGTAAATTTCTCTTCCTCTTTTTGAGTAAGAGAAAGTCTCGAAAGCTTTGCTATATGTTTTATATCTATCTTCATTATTTCAACTCCTTTATTAAAATATCCCTAACTTCGTTAGGATCTGCAGCTCCTTTAGTAGCTTGCATAACCTGACCAACAAGAAAACCAAGTGTTGCTTGCTTCCCACCTTTGTAATCTTCTACGGCCTTTGTATTCTTCTGTATTACTTCTTTTACTATGTCATCAAGATTGTTGGTGAGCTCTTCCTTCTGCTGTATTACTCTTTCTAATTCTTCTGCGAGATTTTTATCTTCTTTCACAGACTGGTTAAGTAGTTCCTCCGCCTTGTTCTTTGTAATATCTCCTTCCTTGAAGGCCAATATTAGAAGTGCAAGGTCATTGATTTCTATATCTAAGTTACCCATAGCGAATACTGGCCCCATTAACCAGTTAGATGCTTCAAGTGCAGAATCTTTCTCGTTTAGGTCTTGTCTTAATCTTTTGTAGAGACTTTCGAAATATTCCGAACTCTCCCGAGAGGAAGAGATAACCTCTGCAGCATATTCGGAGAGGGCAAGTTCCCCAATGTATCTTTTCATTCTTTCTACAGGGATTTCGATCAATTCCTCAGAGATTCTATCTACATCCTCATCGGAAATCTCAATAACAGGGATATCTGGTTCTGGCATGTATCTGTAGTCATCGGCAGTCTCTTTTGTTCTCTGGTACTCTGTAATATTTTTATCTGCATTCCATCCTCTTGTTTGCTGTTCTATCTTCTTTCCTTCCTCTAATTCCTTGGTTAGTCTCTCTACTTCGTACTGTATAGATTTCTCTACGGCTGTTATTGAACCAATGTTCTTAACTTCTACTTTAGGATTTAATTTGTAATCTCCAATAGGAAGTATTTGGCCATCTTTGTATTCCCATTTGCCTTTCTCCTGTAGAGATATATTTGGTTCACATCTCATCTGGCCTTTTTCCATGTCTGCATCAGAGATACCAAGATATCTTGCTATCTTTCTAATTTCTGTTGCGAAATCTTTTGCATCTTTAGCGGTCCTTATACAAGGTCTTGTCACAATCTCTATGAGCGGGACCCCGGATTTATTGTAGTCTATTAACGAGTACTGTTTTCCAGTAGAATTTTCAACATGGTGAGTAGATTTAGCAACATCTTCTTCTTGGTGGATTCTCTCAATATCTATTTTTACTCCTGAGACTGTTTCTACATAACCATCTGAACAGATAGGTCTTTTGTACTGACTAATCTGGTAACCCTTTGGTAGGTCAGGATAGAAGTAGTGTTTTCTGTCAAAGTGTATCTCTTTATCTATGTCGCAATTAAGTGCTAGTCCCATTAATATACAAAGCTCTAGGGCTCTTTTGTTTGGAACTGGTAATGCTCCTGGTAAACCTAGGCATACTGGGCAAACGTGTGTATTTGGATCTTCCTGGAAGTATCCTGTTGGACAAGAGCAAAACATTTTAGAAGAAGTGTTTGTCTGAACGTGTATTTCTAAACCTACAATAAGGTCGTACTTGCTTTCTAAGTTGGTATTACTCTGTTTTTCTGACATCATGTAATATTAACAATTTACTAGGGCTATATCAATTCTTCATCCTTGGGAGTCATTTCTTTAGCTAGAACATAGAATGTTCCTCGACCTCTTCCTTTTTGCTTTATGTACTTCTTATCTACCATGTCCTGGAGGTCCCTATAAGCTGTCATAAAGGAGATCCCCATTAACTTGGTATATTTACTCCTCGTAATCTTTTTATTCACAGCCAGGTAATCTAGGAGCTGTATCTGTCTTTGGTTAAGATGTAATTCTAAGGAACCTTGTTTCTTGACTTTGCTGTTATATGTTTCTTTAAAGTCTTCTGTAACTTCTAACACAGTAAGAGACGAAGTGTAGAGAAACGCCTCTAGGAATGTTGTTAAGTCCAGCTTACTCTTTGACAACTTAAATGCAGAGAGCAGATCCTGGGATATGTTTTCTGTAGACTTGAAAAAGGGAACAATATTCTCTGGATTGTATCCATATTTCTTGCTTAGAGTTTCAATCATAAGTAGTGCAGTTATTTGGTTCCCAGCTAGAAATGGTGCTTTGTCTATGAATTCAAAGAGAAGAATTCCTAATTTTATTAACTTATGGTTATTATCTTTTTCATTTTCTATCCAGTCAAAGATCTCGTTAAAATGACTATTTAGATCTAGCTTAGGGTAGAAGTCTCTAGCCTTATACCAGGTATCGTATATCTCATTTGGTTTCTCTGAAAAGCTTCTAACTTTTGCTAAGTCCCATTCATCTACAATATTCTTCATAACTAATTTGTTTATGTGGGAAGCAAGGTCCATGGATGGTTTCAGGGCGTTCCTGTCATTGTAAGACCTGACAAAATCCTTAGCATTTCTAAAGTTTGTAAAAAGTTTAAACTCTTTTTTCTGAGAAGGCATCTCCTGTCCTCTGTGTATCTGTAAAGCCTGGTTGTAGCCAATACTATTTCCTACTAAATCTCCGAGAGCATTTATGTCCTGTGCTGAATATTTTTCTTCCAGTGGAGTTTTATGTTTGTCGGGGAGTTTATTATTTTTAAGATTGTTAATACTTAGTTCGTATTTAACGATGTATCTGAGTATTAGGTTTGTTAATGTGTATTTCGGAGTCCTCATAATGTTTATTTTTGTAAAAGCTGATGGATGGTTTCGAACCATCGACCGTTCCCTTACGAAGGGAATGCTCTACCAACTGAGCTACATCAGCGAATGTAACGGTATTGTAACACACCAAGGGCCTTTGCTTCTAGCGGTTATTTCTAATACAATCTAGATTATATTATGAAAGAGATATATAAGGGTATAGATATTGTGATTTTTGATGTTATGGGGGTTATTATAACAAGCCCAAGCCTTGTTAAAGACGGTCTTTATCCTCATTACGAAGGTAGGTATGATTATGAATATCTAAAGGATTTGTACAGAAAAATACGCAAGGATACAAAGGGTGATGCTTCCTTGTGGAAGGAGATTGGAGAGGATAATCCCGAAGTTGCAAGAAAGGGTTTTCTAGAGAGGTTTGTATTAGACAGGGGGTTCTGGGATTTTAGAGATTTTTTGGAGAAGAAAAATTTTCGTAAGGGTGTTTTATCTAATATGCCCAAAGAGTGGGGGGAATATTTTTTCGAAAAGCTTAATTTTGAAAAGGAGTTTGATCCCGTTGTTTTAAGTGGTCAGGTTGGGATGAGGAAGCCGGATGAGGAGATATATCTAGAATTTGAGAAGAGGTCAGGAATTCCCCTTCAGAGGAGTTTGTTTATTGATGACAAACTTGGCAACCTAGAAACAGCATCTAACCTTGGTGTTAAAACTGTTCATTTTAAGAGGGTAGAGAAGAAGGGTGATAAAGGGCTTTTCCAGCCTGATTACGAGGTTCCTAGTTTTGCTGAACTTCTCTAAGAGGCAGATATTTTTCAAGAAGCTATGTAAAAGAAAACATACCGCTATTAACGGTATGTTTCTGATAACTCTTCTTTAGAAAATTATATTACCAAAGAAGCTCTCTTACCTTGACGTTTGTTACCTGCATCAATGGATTTGTTTCCATCCTTATGGTTCCTCTTCTTTCTTCATCTTCTTTTGCGAAGTCAATTTCGCCTGCAATATACCCTTCCATTGGTTCTTCAGAAGACCTAGCTGTTATTTCCCAGCCTTCTTCTTCTAAAGCAGTCACATACCAATCTATGATCTCCTCTACTGTGGAATCTATCTCAACAGTTACATCTATGGAGTAGTCATCATAAGAAGAACCTGTTACTATTCCCCCTGGTAGTGGGATATCCTCAGGAAATTCCTCTGTTACCATATCTGCTTCTTCCAAATCTCCATCTACACTCTCTTCTGTGCTTTTCTTCATTTGCCATGTCTCATCACCATCTTCATCCTCTGTAAATTCATAATCTTCTGAAACTTCCTCTACCCATTCTTGTCCTTGTTCTAAAGTCTCTGATCCTAATTTAACAAGTCCTTTAAGCACAAAGAAAACAACTGCACCACCAATTGCCAAGAGAACAACTATCCCTATTCCGATGTATAGGAATATTTTATTCTTTTTCTTTGGCTCTGGTTGTGGAGTGTTCTGTTGTGTGTTTACCACCCCCTCCTTGTTGGCTTCTGCCATATTAAATATATTTATAATTTAATTAGATAGAAAATCCTATCGTAATAATATTTTTACACTATCTGCGCTCTGTGTCAAATTAGGGGATAAGGAATTTGTAATGGAGCGAGAGACGGGGCTCGAACCCGCGACCTTCTGCTTGGGAAGCAGACATTCTACCAGCTGAACTACTCTCGCTTACATGCATATTTTACTAAGAAAAGGGGACTATATCCAGTCCCCTTGTTTAAGCAAATGAAGAAATTAGATGGTTATTTTGCTACTTCTCTTTTTACCATCTCCCAGTCACCACTTAACTGCTCTCCTAATTGTTTAGCAGCAGAAGATGTGACTTTTGCATCTCTCTTGAATTCGTCTACAACTTCAGCGACGATTCTTTTGTATTTACCTTCGTCTATTTTCTCTCCAGCCTTTTTAACTTGTTCAATCTTTTTTTCAACTTCGGCTTTAGCTTTTTCGTAGGTATCTACCGCTTTCTCTTTTAGATCTACGGCAAGCTTTTTAATATCTTCCCTTGTTTCTTCTCCAGGCTTTGGAGCTAAGAGAATCCCTGCGATGGCACCACCTAGGGCACCTACAATTAAACCTTTAAAGAAGGACTCTGTACTGTTATTTGACATATAGAAAATATACTAAATTTATATACCTTCATCTTAGTATATATCTAGAAATCTGTCCAATTAGAATTTGAAAAGCTTTAGTATAAAGTAGACTAGAATAATAAAGAAACTAGGTATTAATATTGCTCCTAAGACTTCCCAGAAAGTTCTCTGGGGGACAATAATTTCTTCTTGGGCGGTTTCTTCTTCAGTATTTTCCTGATCTAGCTCTACTTCCTCGCTGTCTACAATATCTCCTTCCCCGGGGGCTGAGGTTCTACCGTCTTCAAATTCTACTATTTCAACATCTTCTGGGACTTCAAAGTCTTCTTCGCTTTGTGCAAAAGAAAGCGAAAAAGAGGTAAAGAGAAGTATGAATGCCAGTGTTAGTTGTGATAATTTTTTCATAGGTATATGGTAGCATATATAGTCATGATATATCCAGATACAAAATTAGAAGAGAGGTTGTGGTCAGAGGGCTACGAGCTTGTTTTGGGTTTAGATGAGGCTGGTAGGGGACCTTTAGCAGGGCCTGTTGTTGCGGGAGGTGTTGTTATTACTAAAGAGAGTGAGATTATTCCAACGGTAAGAGATAGTAAGAAGATGACGGAGAAGCAAAGAAACGAAGCTTTTGAAAAGATACAGGAATCTGTTCTTGCCTATGGTGTTGGTATAGTGGGACCTGCAGAGATAGATAGTATTGGGATCCAGGAGGCTGTATTAAAGGCGATGGTTACCGTTCTTGAGGTTATAGAGGCGAAGTTAAATAGTAGGATAGATTATATTATTGGAGATGGGACTAATATTCTAAGTATTCCAAGATACAAGATGGACAAGATTAAACAAGGAGATTTAAATCATTATTCAATAGCAGCAGGGTCTGTGTTGGCAAAGGTTACTAGGGATAGGATAATGCGAAAATATCATGAAAAATATCCAGAGTATGGTTTTGATACTCATGTGGGTTATGGTACTAAGAAGCATATAGATGCAATAAAAGCGTTTGGTGTAACAGAAATACACAGAAAGAGTTTTGCCCCTATTAATAAGCTTTAAACCTGCTTTCTTCCCCATAATTTTGTCAAATTGTGTTAAAATAGGCCATGGAAAAAGCTTCTTTAGAAAAGAAATCTCAGGAATTATTAGATGTAGTAGACGAGGAAGGTAGAGTCATAGGGCATGCTACTAGAGAGATGTGTCATAGCAATCCAGAATTATTACATCCTACAGTACATTTCACACTTGTAGACCTAAAGAACAGGGCAGTTTTACTCTCCGTAAGGAATAGGGACCAGGAATATGATGGAGGTATGGTTACATTCTTTGGTGAGCATGTGTTTTCAGGAGAGAGGATAGACAGGGCTCTCATTCGTGGTGTAGAAGAAGAATTGGGATTTGTTCCCAAGAGTTTTCTCCCCCTGGGAGACCATATATTCAGGTATGGGAATCAAAGAGAGTTAGCCACCTTGTATTTAGTAACCTATAATGGAGAGGAATTGAACTTTGATACAGAAGAGATTGAAAGTTTAAAGTGGGTTCGTTTCATGTCTCGCCTGGAGGGTCCCCTCAATATTTTTGAGGGTCGTTCTTTTTACGATGCTGTATGCCTTATACTTGTTCGAATGCATTCTGCTCTTGGAGAAGAAGTAAAAGAACACGAAGATAATGTTGGAGAAATAACAAAATACTGGATAGACAGCTTTGATAGAGAAAAAACCTCTTCCTAATTTTATTCATGTTATACTTCCCATTAATGGAAAATAACCATTTGGAACAAGGTCCTTTTGAATCGGAAGATAACGGAATAGAAGCTAATAATAATCACTATGTAGAACAACTTCTTGATGAATACCCGAGGACTTTTAAAGAGTTAATTCTAAAAGATGGGAGTAGAGCTGCTGTCTTGTATAACGATGCTTTAATTAGCCAAGAAAATAAAGAGATTCTTCCACCCTATGAATATTTTGTTTTTTCCAAACACGGTTTAACCCAATTTAGATCTTCTACGAAGAAATTTTTAGGTTGGACGATTACTACTAATGCAATATCTGCTCTTATAGAGCTTAGTAATGGACAAGAGGTTGAAAACTTAGTTGTATCTGAATGGAAGAGGTGGAAGAGGAATAGAATAAATAAGGGTCTTATACCTCTTAAGATGGTATTAAGGTCTGTTATTGTTACAGGAATACATCAAGAAGATGGTATAGAGGATTTTTATGAGGATGTAATAAGAAAATTGAATTTGTAATTTGTATATAAAGACACCGATATCTTAGGACGCGCATTTTAGTGTTGTCTTTTTAAAGGACACTTTTGTCTTGTAATACCTAAAATATTAGTAGTATAATAGCGAGTCTTTTAAAGATATGTGGGGCGCTAGCTCATCCGGTTAGAGCAACTGCCTTTTAAGCAGTAGGTGCTGGGTTCGAGTCCCAGGCGCCTCACCATCAGTAACTTTCTCTCCTTTCTGTTTTTTCTAACATCCCCTCCCAACCCCATAGTATTGTTATTCTTCTTTTCCTAAAGTATAATATCGCATTGAATATACCGGTTTTCATACCCATTCAATGTCATTTTGCACATTAAAAAAAGAAACTAGATTTATCCAATCCAAATAGACTAAGGAGCTAAAAATGTTGTATTTAGTATTCATTCTTGCTGCTTTTATAACCATCCTGTATTTTACAGGTCCAGAGTTTATTATGCGACAGAAATTTCGTGGACAAGATCTCTATGAAATCCTTTCTGATGAGGAACACAACCATACTTTAAGACTCCTGGGAAGAGGCTTGCATGCGGTCCTTTATTCGCTTGTCTACTATCCCACGTCACTTATTGCAGTCCCCTTAATTATTCTTTGGGCGATTTCAAATGATGTCGGTTTGCGGGTTGTGTCCTTTATTGCAATAGCAGCTGTCCTTGTATTGCTTCTTCAATTTGCTTTGTGGCCGTGGCGGATAATATTTGGCAACAAGGGCAAAGCTGACATCCTGATGGATGATGGCAGACGCTACCGAGGAAAACTTATTTCCGAGAGCAAGGTTGTGGGCGTTGATGTCACACTTCGCGATGTTACAGGGGATATCCATCTGGAAGGGATCCTTCTTGAGGAAGACGATGACAGAGTAAAATTTGTTACATCCGATGGTCTCCGAACGGCCAATAAAAATCCTTACGATCTTATCCATATGGAAAAGGAAACGTCGATTCATGCAGAAATCGAACTTAAGGATGGATCAAGAAAGATTGGGAAGAAGATATATATTTTGGGAGAGAAACCTTTTAAGGAGTTCTTGGTGAATTTCCCGGATCTTATTCTCGTTCTGTATCTCTGGTATTTGGTCGTTGTCCAACTTATTAACTAGTTTCTGATAGCTTTGTGCAAAATAACCCCAGGGTTGATACTTTCGTGTTTAACACGGATTTAAATCAGTCTTGGGGTTTTTGCTTTTTATCACACAGAGTTGTCTTTTAAAAAGAGTTTCCTTGTTTGTTTTTTGTGGTAGGATAATAGAAGTAATATATAAGCACAAAGATTTATGCCTAAGAACATAAGAACACTATTTCTAATTCAATTGGGTCTAGTATTACTTTTCCCAATATTGATACTAATGGGCGTGCATTTCCCATTTTGGGGTATTGTCCCCGCCCTTGCAGTCGTATCCTTAATAATGGTTATTAAAAATCTAAAGAAAGGACTATTAAGAACAACCATGATAATAAATAATTTATCTGTCCTTCTTTTCCCTTTTTTCTTTACTTTAATAATCTTACTAGCTTTCCCTCCAGGCTTTCTCGGGACCCTCGGAGGAGAGAACTGTCCTGTATCTCCGGACTTTGCATTAAAGAGTTTTGGAGTAATATCTTCCATGTTGGGTTTGGTCATAATTCCTTTAACCTATCTCGTGACAGCAATAATAATCACGGTTCTTTTTATTAAGGATAAAACTCAAAAGAAGGGCAAAAGTAAAAAAGATAAGGGGATTTAATAGGCTCTTTATCTGTGCTATACTCCCTCAATAAAATAATTGTACAAACCCAATGACAGAACCAAATACTCCAATAGAAAACTCCTCAGAACAAAACAAATCTTACTGGTCTGATGTAAGAAAGCTCTTGGATAATGATGACCCAAGAAGAAAGAATGATGGAGTAGTGGAATTGCTTCTTAAAATGACTCCTGAGCTTCTCGAGGAAGATTATGACACCTACGAGGAAGGTTTTGACCTAGTTCTAAAGGCTTTGGGTTTTGAAGACACAGAAAGGACCCAATATTACCCAATTAGGGTTTGTGCTGTTTGTACTCTTGCAAATGTTGTCGACCATATCCAGAAGAATCCTAAAGTAGAGTATGCTGCAATATATGCAGAAGCAGCATTGGCCATTGAGGACAAGGCCTACGACAAGAGGGAACATGGCAGGGTAAGATTGCCTGCGAAGGTCGCTGTAAGAAGATATCTAAATGGTCATAGGAAGGAGATTTTTAGATAGTTACTGAAGCAAGTCTAATTCTCCCCCAAGTCTCCAGTAAGATATCCCTGCAATTTCATATTCCTCTGCCAGTGTTCTTCTAGCTGTAACTCCCTCTGGAGACTGGAAATAGGCTTTACAGGTATACCCGTCACCACAATTAAAGGCAGAATAAGTCTCTGCAAGATCTTCCTTATACACATATTCTATGTCCGGATCATTCACAATGGCACTAAGCGCTGTGGTGTATGTAAAAGCTATAGTTCTGTCACTAGACCATTGGTAACCATACAGGTGGACACCCAACCATATTTTTTCTTCGGGAATTCTCTCTATTGCATAGTCTAAAACATTTCTTATCCAATCTATTGGAGCAATTGGTCCAGGAATTTGTGAAGATTGAAGAGTGTAGTCATAGGCCATTATTCTTACCTCATCAGCATACTCAGCTATCTCAGAATAATCTTGAATGGCTCTTGTCTCTTGATGATCTTTGTAATCTGCATCATCCCATTTAGCAAAAACTGTAACAGACAAAATCTTTTCTCTTTGCTCTAACTCTTCACTTAGGTTTTTAAGAAATTTAAGGAAGTTCTCCTTGTAATTGCTATTTACCATCTCGTAATCTAAATCTATACCATCAAAATTATACTTCTCTACCTCCGCAACAATCTTGTCTACCTGTCTCTGGTAAGAAGCTTCATCTTTAAACGCACTTGCAGTAGCTTCAAAATCATATGACCCAACCGTAGGGATTATCTTTATATTCTTCTCTTTACAGAAAGAAATAAGCTCCTGAATCTTAGCTTCTGAAACACCTCTGGAAACAACTTTCCCTGCTTTGTCTACTGTGTAAAGAACGGGAAGGGTAGTGTCTATTATCCCAAGGTTGTTCTCCAAACTCTCTAGCCCTAAGTCAAAACCCCAGTTAGGAATCCAACCAGATTCTTTTAGCACATAAGGAATAACCTCCCTCTCTGGCTCTTCTGAGATATCTTCCTCTGCTTCTACCTCTTTTTCTACCTGGTCAAGGATATTTACATTTGCACTCTCATACAAATTAACCTCCCCAAGAGAATCTCCATTCTCTGGAGTAGGGCGAGTTAAAAACATAAAAGTTAAGGAAAGAAGGATTATTAAACTTCCGAAAGCCATTCCGATTATGGGCAAGGTTTTTGTTGCTTTCATTTATATATAATATATTACAAAGAGATCTTTTTCTCAAAGTCAATAAAAAGAGTATCGTATGGAAACTTGTTGTAATGTTCTTTGCTTAGGTATATGTCATAGGGGTCTCTATGTAATATCTTCTTTCCTGTTTTTATATCTCTGGCGGCTTCTTCAAAATGTAGATGATTCTCATCCCAAGTTGCGAATTTTCTGATATTAGGTTTTCTCCTATTCTCTCTGTATTTAAGTCTCCCATATATTAGTCCAGAGGTCCCTGTATATCCGATAATATCTCCTTTCTCTACCCATTTAACATATTTGCTACCTTCCTTATGTAAATTTTTTAATTCCTGTGGAGTATAGAGATAGGATTCTCTTCTATCAATATCGTCTGAAAAAGAAAATCCGTAGAGTCTCCTAATCCAGGGATATTTCCATACTAGTTTTCTTGTCTCTCTTATTATCTTTTCTAACTCATCCTTCTTTTTTCTCTTAGATCTTCTAGTTCTGTTCTTTCTTATAATCTCATGTTTGAAGTTTATTTTGAGTGGCTTCTGAGTTTTTGCAACTATTCCTTCTCCAAATTTACTAAGGTGTCCATATTGAGTAATTCTTCCCCCCTTTACTCTTGATATCTTGTATGGGTGATATATCTGGACAAAGTAACCAAGTCCGGTAGAGAAGGGCTTCCCGTCGTGGAGCCTAGGAGTGTTGTCTTCGTTGAGGATTGCGAATCTATGGTAACCTGCTACTGCATAACCACTGGCAGAGGCATACACAGGGGTCTTGTGGGATGCCGCATAATCTATTCCTTTGTGGAAATAAAACCTGTGGATATCTCTTTCCTCTTTCGTATAAAGGTAACCCTCTGTTATCTTGGGGCTCTCTTTTAATGGGTGTATAAGGTATTTGTGATTATTAATATCTGGGGCATATCTCTTTTTGATAGTGGCCATATATCATATTATACAGGATAATGGTTCTTAAGGAGGAGTTTCTTTTAGAGGGAGTTTTTATATATCTAGGGTAAGTCTCCCGATTTCTTTTTCTAGGGCAAATGAAGCGTTTAGTATAGTTTGTTCGTCAAAGTGTCTACCTATGAACTGGATCCCTGTTGGCATACCTTCGCTTAGGCCAGAAGGTATGGATATCCCTGGTAGGCCAGCTTCGGAACTAGACTCTGCCAAAACGTCTGCTAATTCTCCAAAGAGAGGATTTTCTGCATCCTTGTCTTTAAGTGCTATTGATGGGGTAGTGGGTCCTATGATTAAGTCATACTTATTAAGTATTCTGTCGATATCTTCTTTAATTAATTGCCTAACCTGTTCAGACTTCTTGAAATATTCATCTGCATATCCTGCAGATAATGAGAATGTTCCTGTCATAATTCTCCTCTTATTTTCTTCTCCAAACCCTTCACCTCTAGTAGATTCATAAAGGTCAATTATTGTTTTATTTTCACTTCCTTCGTAACCGTATCTAGTCCCATCATATCTTGCTAAGTTGGACGAGACTTCACTTCGACATGTTATTGTGTAAACAGCTATGCCATATTTAGGATCTAATATGTTTACCTCCTCTATCTTTGCTCCTAATTTCTTTAAAGTATCTATAGAGCTAAGTAAGTTTTTTCTAACACCTTCTTCCAATTCTAATTCTAAGTATTCCTTAGGAAGTGCAATTCTCATCCCTTTTATTTTGCTAGCATCTAAACTTTCGTAGTAATCAGGGACTTCTGTTTTAGAAGAGGTAAAGTCGTTTTTGTCATGTCCTGCCATAATGCCAAGCATGTATGCGGCATCTTCTACACTTTTAGTAAGTGGTCCGGGGCTGTCCAGTGAAGAGCCCATTGCTAATACTCCGTATCTAGATACTCTTCCATAGGTTGGTTTGAGTCCGACTATTCCACACCATGATGCTGGCAGACGGATAGACCCAGCTGTTTCTGTTCCAATGGATGCAGTAGATAGGTCAGCGGCTAATGCAGCGCTAGAGCCTCCACTAGAGCCTCCAGGGAGTCTTTCTGTGTCCCATGGGTTTCTAGATGGTCCGTAATATGATGTTACTGTTCCAGATCCATGACAGAATTGGTCTAGGTTGGTTTTACCAATTAAAATGGCTTCTTGTTCTTTAAGTTTTTTAATAACGGTAGCATCATAAACAGGTTTGTATCCTTCTAAGATCTTAGATGCAGCTGTAGTAGGGAGATCTTTTGTAGAAAATATATCTTTTACTGAAACAGGTACTCCTGCTAGTTTATTCTCTTTGAGTTTCTCAAAGTTGTTATCTAGTTCTTGTGCCTGTTTAAGTGAGTCATCTGAAAATACATTGATGTATGTATTAAGGGATTTGTCTAGTTTTTCTATTCTGTCTAAGTAGTATTGGACTATCTCTTTGGCAGATATTTCTTTTTTAAGTAGTTTCTCTCTTAGTTGAGTTATTGTTAAGTTCATTATTTAACTATTCTACCAAAAAGGCCAATAAATGAGAATGGAAATAGTTAGGGGAATAAAGGTTCCAACTATTACTTGCGTTAGGGTGTGTTTGTTTAGGACTATTCTAGACCAGGCTATGAGGGGTGTGAGTACAAAGAGGAACATTAAAGCAGGAGTATTAGGGAAGAGGTAGATTAATGTGGCAAATAATATTGTGGAATATGTCATATGTCCAGATATTTTCCAGTAGAAGGTTATTATGGTGACTATAGTAGAGACGACAAAGAGGTTCATGGTTACTCTGGTTAAGGTTTCTACGTTTAGGGCTAATACAAAGAAGAATATTACTCCAAACAGGATTGTTATTGTTGTGAAGTAAGGAGGTCTTTCTCTTCTGTTTGTGAATTCGTAATCTGTTACTTTTCCTAATTTTTTAAGTATTAAGTAGGGGAGTATGGGGGAGAGTAGGTAGAGGAAAAAGAATATAGCTTTTTGTGTTATGGGTATGGGTGATGCAAATACCGCAATGGTTGGTGTTAGTATCATGGTCATAAAACCATTGAACATTTCTGATATTATTCTTGCAATTTTTGTTTTGGCCATCGTTTATTCTAACGGAAAAGTTTGTGTATGCAAAGTGTGAGGGTTTGGTTTGTTATTGGGGGTAAGTTTCGCTTCATTTCAGAAGCTCATCAGATTTGTAACAAATGACTTACTAGTTAGAAGAGGAATATATTGTTTAAATGTACATTTGTATGTACTAATATATCCTCCTCTAACTTTTCAGGTTTATCTGCTCCAGATAGTTTTGTATGTATCGAAAAAAATAAATGAGACTCCAATTATGACAATAATTGTTATTATGACATAGCTTGGTCCCAGCCCAACTGCGTAGTGCATGCTATTCACCATAGAATATATGGCGACCATTACAAGAATTGTAACGGGTATGGAAAGGAGAATTTTTCTCTTCATTTTTACCTCCTGGGTAGAGTGAGTTTTAATGAGCAGATATTATTTATCCTTAAATAGAAAAAGATCATATTAATAGGATATTAACCTGTGTATATTATATCAAAATATAAGCCCATAGTATAGTGATTCTAGTTAGTGTCTTCGGGGTAAGTTTCGCTTCATTTCAGAAGCTCATCAGATTTGTAACAAATGACTTACTAGTTAGAGGAGAGATTGTTTTTATTATATTGTATGTACATATTTGTACTAACCTCTCCTCTAACTTTTGATCCTATTCTTCCTCTTCTTCCTCCTGTTCTTCTTGCTCTTTCTCTTCCTGGGTTATTAGTTCATTTATGCGTGTTAGCAACAAACCAATCCCATGGCCTGACGTAGAGATAGCTATCACAAATAAGATAGAAACGACAACGGCCAATTCTGGGCTCATAGGCTTTCCAGCCATAAAAACAAGGACTAACATAAAGCCGGCTACAAGTAAAAAGATTCCGAGAATTGCAATGTAGACAACGAGGACTATCGTCCCTTTCACTTTGTTTTTCATGGTTTGCTCCTTTCTAGAGCGGAATAGGATTTTAAAGAACAGTATATTATACCATAAAACAACCCTATAGTATAGAATTGGGAATATATATAAAATATGGAGTAAGTTTCGCTTTATTTCAAAAGCTCATCAGATTTGTAACAAATGACTTACTAGTTAGGGGAGAGATTGTTTTTATTATTGTACATACATGTACCAATCTCTCCTCTAACCTTCTTCTCCAAGGTAAGGTTTACTAAGACACTTAGCTTGGGAATTATGCAGGGTTCTTTTGAGGGCTTAGTTATTTTTGCTCAATGAGTTTGTCGATTTTTCTCTCAATTTCTCTGAGCTTTTCTGCAACTTCATACTTTTGTTCAAGCATAGAGACTTTGAATTCTGACCTTGAGAGAATCTGGTCAATTGAACTGCGTCTGAGCAATGACTGGATATCAATCAACCTGTATCGCAGAGAGCGAAAGTCATCTTGGTTTCTGTTAAAGAAACTTATCCAATATGTGTACCAAGTGATGAAGATGTACCCAGCAATTGCGAAAGCAATGCGGATAGCAGAATTCTTCTCTATTCCCGAAAGTAAAACTTCGGAGAATTGGTACAACATAAGTATAGCCCAAGCAATGTACAGTAAGGCGAGAAACACATCAAGGATGGTCTCGAATACTGGTTTGTGTTCTGAGACAAAGTTTTTAATCTTGTCCCAAAGATTTTTAAAGAAGTTTTTCATTTTACACCTCCGTGAAGTATTGTGGTGAGTTGATAAGCCGAAGAACCATGCATTTTTAAAGATCGTTTTCCTTGTTAAACAAGGTTTAAACAGGGTTATTATATAATAATCAAGTTGAAAAACAAACCTATAAAATGGGTTATATAGATTAATTGTGTATGGGTGTTATTCTGGTTTTGTTATCCAGGATGGGTCAGATATCCCTTCTGTAAGGATATCTTGGGATGTGTCTATAGGGAGTTCCTGTTTCGGTGTGAATACTGGGACGAAGAATGTATTTAATATTGTTATGATTGTTAGTATTAACATGGGAGATTATACCATGGGGAAAGCATTTTTAAAAGAAAAAGACAGGGGGTTAGCCCTGTCTCTTCTGGGTAGTTTTTAGGTATTAGAACTGTGGTTCGTTATCCTCTTTTCTTCTTTTCCAGAGGATTAGGAAGATAGCTAATACAGGGAGTATAACTAATGGATATATCCACCATTTAGTTTCTTCTTCTTCACCATCTTGTTCTTCATTATCTTCTTCACCTTTAACCTCTGGAGAATCTTGGGTTGTTGTTTCTTCCTCAGTTATTTCTTCTTCATCTGTATCTTGTTCATCTATTTGAGAAAGGAGGTATCCACCTGTACCATATGCTAGAACGGGGATAGTACGATCGAATGTTTCTTTTGTGCTTCCATTTTCCGTTGTTGCTCCCAATACTGCCCCTACTGTTATATCTACAGAGTCTGTTGCTGTATCCCCATCTGCGTCTGTTACTGTTACTGTGCATGTGTAATCACCTGCTGTTGTTGGGTTAAATATCGCTTGGTCTTCTGATCCTGTACAGTCTCCTGTCCATTGGTATGTAAATGGGGCGTTCCCATTTGTTACATTAACACTTAATACAACCGCCTGAGTCCCTTGGGTTACTTCCAGGGTAGCAGGGGTTATGGTTACTGTGGGATTATTGTTTGAAACTACTATTTCTACTGTTTTTGTTGTACATTCTCCTTCTCCATCGTTAAGACTATCTTCACATACTCTAAATTCTGCAAGATATGCACCTTCATTGTTATATGTATGACTAAATGAGAGTGTTTCTCCTGGTACATTTGTAGTAAGTTCTGGCTCATATGTTCCTTCAGGATTAAATGCATATGTCCAATCTGCATCATCTGCATGTTTTTCTCCTGAAATATATTCAATATATGAAGGGTCTGAGAATATTGCTTCAAAGCTTACTGTATCTCCTTCTGTAATATTTAGAACATCTGCAGTAAAGGAATCTACAATAGGTGCTACATTAGTAATATTAATGGTTACGGTTTCTGTAGGACTTGTATTTCCTGCAATATCTTCAACATAGTATTCAATTGTATAAACACCTTCTGGTATGTAGTAGGTATCAATTGTTGTTATATCTTCTCCGAAGTAGTCTTTTGCATATGTTTCTATCAATCCAGTAGTATCAACAATTTCAGATGTTCCAGATAGATCCATATCATCATTGAATGTCCCTAAATCAATATTTGTCAATTCGTAATATGCTTTTTTCAATCCTGTTTCATCTGTTACTTCTGTTTGTACATCAGGTATAGCGTCACCTTCAGAAAGGTTATATGTATATTGTGTAAGAGGTTCTATTACAGGGGGTGTACTGTCATATGTAATTTGACAACTATCAGCTAATGTCTTTCCTGTTAATGCCCAATCAGACTTATTACCAGCTTTATCGACTGCTCTTACTGCATATCCATATGTTCCTTCTATTGTTGGTACCCAACTATGAACAAATTCTGAATTAGGGAGAATTTCCTCATCGAGACCGATATTCCCATTTGCGTTGAAAGATGTATATTCATAGTAATCAAAGTTGATATCTGAGTTATCATCCCAATCAGGAATTAATGTTTGTAATTGAGCATAGTCCCCACAAGAATATATTGTTCCATCTAACGCTCTTCTTTGTAAACCTATAGGAGTAGAAGGGAATTCGGTATCAATTACAAAGTGAACCCATTGTTCTCCAGTTGTATCTACCCATGATTTATTTTGAACATCATCATATACCCAAATTTTTAAACAATATCTTCCATCAGAAAGATCACTAACAGTTAATGTCCTGGTAGTACTATTTTCTGCAGGTACTAAATCATCTTGATTAGAACTATCAAAAATACAGTTCCAATTTTCGTCTGCAGTGTGTAAATCATATCTGGCTCTTGTATATCCTGAGAGAGTATCTCCAACTTCTACATCTACTCTTATTTCATCTTCAGGGATATAGGTTACATTGTTATCTGCAATTCCGTTAATTGAGCCGAAATCGATTGTATATGTTGGATTAGTTCTATCAATTTTTACAATTTCGCTATTAACCTCTTCTGTATTTCCTGCTAGATCTTCTGCATACCAGAATATTGTATATATTCCATCTGCTTTTGCATTAATTATTGCTGCTAAATCAATTCCATCTGTAGCCTCTGTCCAAGTCCCTCCTGGTGTAGAAACTTCTCCGTCTAGTATTTGGTATTGAATGAAATCACCAAATTCAGGATTATCTACAGAAAGAACAATATTATCAAAATTATAATACCAACCTTCTCCATGCCAGCCATTGTTATGTTTTAGATTTGTGGTCTCATTTAAATCTGCTTGTATTTCAATATTGGATGTAGGAGTTACACTATCTACTACAAAGTGTAATCCCTTGTAATCTCTATATTGGTTTATTTCAGGTATATCTCGTCTTGTAGCATTGTCATAAACTTGATGGTACATAAAGTATTCTCCATCGGGTAAGGTAGCACTACAGTTAATGAAAGGTACTGGGGTTGTCAGGGGATTCTCTGTTATTAACAATGTGTTCCCAGGTTTTCTCCATCCACAATATGCCTTAGAAGTCCTGGCAGTTCCTTCTTCGTTTGAGTCAAATATCACATAGGAATCTTGATAGATACCTGATCCTTCATCGGAGTATTCCGCGAGGAATGTTAGATTGCTTGTTCCTTTTACATATGCTATTGAATCGGTTATCTTAACACCATTGTTGAAATATGTGTGTTGAGCAGTAGGAGCTATAGTGTCAATTGTAATATTTTGTTCCTTTGTGATTGTATTTCCTGCCAAGTCTGTAACTGTCAGAGTTATTTTATGTGTTCCATTAGCTAAGGGTGAAAACTCGGTAGAAGCCCAGATTCCATTATTGCAAGCAGGAGTTTGAGTATCATCATCTATCTTTACTTCTACTTTGGATACTCCGTTGTTATCGCTGCATGTTCCGTAAAGGATGGGGGTATTATTATTTGTAATGAAGCTTTGAACATCTCCCTTAGTATATCTAATACCTTGAATATCTCCAGTTGGATTGTCATTGTCAAATATGAATGATCTTGATAATGTCTGACTAATATTCCCTGCACGATCTCTGACGTTTGTTTTTATCGAATATTGTCCATCAGAATATGAAGATGTATTTATTGTACATGTAGCTGTATGTTCTAATGTTCCGTTTTGATTTTCATTAACACAAGTTCCAATATTATCTCCTAAACTGTTTTTTATGTTAATAACAAATTGACCTAATCCACTAGATTCGTCTGTAGCTCTTACCTCAATTTCAAAACTTCCTGAGTGGGAACTATTTTCAATCGGTCCCAAAATTTCTATTATTGGTTTAGTCTTGTCATATGTAATTGTGTATGGATCACTTTCAGGGCTTAGATTACCTGCCATATCTACAGTTTGAACATACATGACATATTTCCCCTCTCCATGACCAAATGAACCAGATCTTGTCTTTGAATTTCCCACTAATACCAAACCTGATGGCCAATTGATATTAGTTCCCCCATTTGCTGGTGTGAATACATATCTAAATAGATATCCTTTTACTCCAGTAGGATTTGTGCCCTGATCATCTCCATCTGTCCAATTGATTGTTATTGCGTTTATATTTGTGAATTCTGTTGTATTGGTTATTATTGGTTTTGATGGTGGTGTTGTATCTAATGTTACATTCCAGATTTCACTCCAGTTACTGTAATTACCAGCTTCATCCTTTGCTCTAACTTGCCAATACCATTTACCATCTTGAGCTCCAGAAGAGTGAATCTTATTACTAGGAAGAGTTCCTGATTTCCAAAGGCTTGTTGTTAATACTCCATTAACTTGAGTAGGATTTAAACTTGAGTGGAATTCATAAGTAACAGGTGTTACATCACTTGAGTTGTCCCAATTAAAGTCAAAGTCATTTGTTGAAATTACTGTATCATCGGGGGTTCCATTTAATGGGACAGAAGGATTAATCATATCCAGAGTGAAGAGATTGGATGCCCCATGAGCATAGTTCCCAACAATATCATGAGCTCTAACCCAATAGGAAAGCTGTGAATATTCTTGTGATATTGGATTATGTGTATTTATATATTTAACGTCTGTTGGTATTTGGAAGGTATATTCATAAGTATTTCCAAAAACAGGTATTTCTTCAAAAACTCTTGTTGCTACATACTCACCAGTAGTTTTATCTTGTATTCTGAATTCAACTGATCTAATCCTCGAAGAAGAATCGTTTGCAGTTGCTTGAATCTTTATTAAATCTCCAGATCTTACTACATTGGATTCTACAAATGCTCCTCCATTTTTTGATACAAGCATTATTGGCTGAGATATTGTCGGTTGTGTTTTGTCATATGTGAATGTTTCTGTATTACCATGATTGTAGTTTCCTGCTTTGTCATATGCTCTTACCCAAAAGATTAAACCATTTAAATCTTCAGTAATAATCCCATGAGTATCAATATATTTTCCATCTGTTGGAATTGTAAATTCAAATCTATATGTATTTCCTGCAGGTGTTATAGGAAAATATATTTTTGTATAACTTGCAACATAACCTCCTGAAGGATTCATAATTGCAAATTGAACATAATCAACACCAGATAAATTATCAGTAGCTTCTGTTTCAACTCTTACAATATCACCTTTTGTTACAAAAGTTCTTTCTTCGAAAGTTACTCCTCCATCATGAGAGACATACATTCTTGGAGCTGTTGTAGTAGGAATAATGATATCAGCCTTTATCCAAGAACTATAATCGATATAACCACGTGCTCCATATCCTTTTCCATCAGGATTGGTATTTGGTATACTTGAATCCTCCCACACATCATATGGACCCGAGTTATCTATCTCTCCCCACCAGTTATATCTGGCATCAACAATTTTGCCACCAGTCACTTCATTATCTAAAGCATTAGAACCAATATTCTCAAAAGAGTTGTTATTGATAATTATATCACCAGAATAACTCCAAATTTTGATTCCATGATAAGTTGAACCATCGATTGCGTTATCAAGAATGGTAACATTATTAACACCTGAAAATTCAATAGGTCTTACACTATTCATAAAACTATTACCAATAATATTTGCACTTCCACCATTTAGATAAACTCCTGCAAATGAAGGGGTGTTAATAGTATTGTTAGAAAAAGTAGTAGTACCAGTTACACCGCCATCTTGTTGAAAAGATCTTTTTCCTCCATCTAGAATATTGTAACTAATAGTATTATTCCCAGAAAAACTTCCTGCAAAATAAATATTATAAAGGTTTTTTGATCCAGAGGTTGGGAAGGTAATAGTGTTTGAATCTATTAAATTGGCACTAGAATTATTATCAACATAAACACCTGCATTAGAATCATAAGTAGATGTAATTGTATTGTCTAATATAGAATTATTATCTCCATTACTAATATGAACTCCATTTTCTGTAAAATTAATAATATCGTTGTTTTTTACAGTTATATTAGAAGAGCTGTTTTGGATATATATTCCGCTCTCGTTTGTATAATTAAGAGCATCTATAGTAAAACCTTCAATAGTCATTGGGCCAGTAACTGCATTTACTGTTATTACTGCCCCACCTACAATATTTGGTTTAATGGTTGTTACTGAAGAACCTGCCCCAATAAGATTAATTCTTTTATTTATTGATAAACTTTGAGTATATGTTCCTTCGCTAACTAACACGTCGTCTCCGGAAATTGCAGCATCAATTGCAGCTTGAATTGTTGTATAACAGGTATCTCCATCCTTAGGATTGATTAAGGTGACATTTTTACAACTACCTGTAGTATCATCTCCTCCAGTTACCACAAACAATGTAAAATGTTCTAATCCTTTTATCTCTATTACATTTTCATTAACTATTTCATTATCTATACTCTCATATGTATTACCATCCTCACTATATTTAACCTCTACATCATTACTCTCTGTATTATTAGGTAATGTAAGATCATACTTAAATGAACCATTACTCATACTAGAAGATATATCCCAACCATAATCATCTGAAGTATTTAATAACTCCTTCTCTTCTTCTGTTAATTCAACCTTACTAATAACCAAATTACCTTCTTCAGTTACATTAGTAAACCTAATCCTAACATCCTCATCATCCGGATACACATACTCCTCACCCTCTACCACATTAAATACCGTATACACCCCATCCTCATAAACAAAAAGAGGCTCTTCTACAACCTCTTCCTCTAAAACATTGGGATTTGCTATCTCTGCAGGATCAGATATCCCCTCATCTAATATATCCCCGCCCTCATCTACACCAACACTCACATCCTCAGATGCATAATCCTCTATAACAACACCAAACGCCTGTAAAGAGGGTAGAAACGTATAAAGAGAAACAAATAGAAATACAAAAACCTTTTTAAAAGGTAAACCTTTGAGAAATTTTCTCATTAAAAAATAATTAATAATTTATTCTTAATGAGAACTCACTAGGGGCATAGCAGTCCCCATTAGTATGCTAATGAAATATAACCCTTTTAACAAACCATGTCAATCTTTAAGTAACACTTCTGTTACACTATCCTCCTTCTTAGTAATAACAAAAACCCTATGCAAGGCCCTAGTAATACCCACATACAATAACCTAATACTCAACTCATCCTCATCATAATAATTACTATTTAAATCTGCAAAAATAACACTATCAAACTCCAACCCCTTAGCATTCTCAATAGGAAGAACCTGCAAACCACCCTTATAATCAAACTCCTTATAACTAACCACCTGCCTCTCTATAACACCCTCATACTCCTTAAAAATGGAATAAAGATTATCTGCATGCTCCCTATTCCTACAAAGAAGAGCACAAGTAACTGCCCCCTTCTTAAACTGATCCTTTATTAAAGATACCAACTCTTCTATTTTATCCTTACTTAGGTCTTTAATATCTTTATCATATTCCAATATTCCAACCTCATCCCCATGCCTTAAAACCGCTTCTGGTAGCTTGTAAGACTTAGGAAACCTACCTTCAAATATCCTGTTTGCAAAATCTACAATCTCTATCGTTGTTCTGTAGCACCTCTGAAGTTGGTAATATTCTGTATCCTTATTCGTAATACCTTTAACAAGATTAATAACATCATCCCAATCCCTAACGTAAAAAGGAGCAATTATGGATTGTGCCAAGTCCCCAGCTATCGTTATATTCCCACCCTTAGCTATCATAATTAAAGTAGCTAACTCTACAAAACTCATATCCTGAGCCTCATCTAACATCACATAATCTTTTTCGTAAGATTTAGTCCCATTGATTTTAAGATGAAGATAGACCATAGGAGCTAAATCCTCCATCCTGTAATTCCTAATACCTCCACTCTGTGTAAGCCCCTCAAGAGAGTATTTAGAAACCTCTTTATTAACCAAACCTGTTCTAAAGAGACTCTTGTATAACGAATAAATATTACACTTCCTTCTAAAGTAAGCGGAGATATCTCTCTTAAGATTCATATCTATGTCATTTGTAGCATCATAGAAGCCTGTTCTCCCTTGTTTAAATTGCTTTTTAGCAAAAGCATAGTCCATAGCAAGATCTAAACGCTCTATCATGTCTATATTAGGAAATTCTTCTTTAAGTTCGTAATATCTCTTTTCAATAATATCTTTTCTAGAGTAGGGGATATTTTCTAAAAGTTCTTCTTCAAATTTCTCAAAATATCTTTCAAGGACATTTAAGAATTCTAAAGAACCCTTGTAGGCCTTAATATCTAAGTTAGGTTTCTTATTAGATATGGTGAACCTATTATCCCAACCTAAGACAGACTTACCCCAGAACAGATATGTCTCTGTATCTACCTTACTAACACCAAGATTAGGGAGAACATCTGATACATAGTCTATAAACATCTGGTTAGGAGCAATGATAAGACTATTATTAGAGCTAATCTGCTCTTTATGTGCGTAGAATATGTATGCCAATCTGTGTAGAAGTATTGTTGTTTTACCACTACCTGCTACACCCTGTATTAGGATTGGCTTGTTTAGACCATCTCGGATAATTGAATTCTGTTGTGCCTGAATAGTAGACACTATGTCCTGAAGTTTCTTTCCTAACCTCTCATTTAGTTGTGAAAGAAGGAATTCATCTGCTGCAACATTTCCTGACTTAGCGTCATATATCCCGCTTATCCTCCCTCTAGATATCTGAAACTGTCTCTTCTGTATTAAATCTCCTCTTCTTTCTCCATTAGGTGCCTGAAAAGCAACATCATCTTTAGGACCACTATTCTGGTAGTAAAGATTAGCAACCGGAGATCTCCAGTCAGTTATTAAGGGAATATGTGTCTGTTCATCTATTAAAGCAAATTTCCCTATGTAAAGAGAAAGAGCTTTTTCTGCTCTAGAATCATATGGCTTAAACTGAATCTTTCCAAAGTAGGGGGAATCTAGCGCAATAATCTCGTTATTAGTCCTGTCAACAATCTCTCTAATCTTGTTTAGTATCTGGTTATATATCTTCTTGGCAGCAGCCTTTTCATCTAGGTCACTCTCTGTGTCTATGAGGTATATTTGGTGCTCTAATTCTTCCTGTAATTGTTCTAATCTCTGTACGAGGTTCTTAATGGAATCTCTTTTAATATGAACAACTTTCTTAAGATTTGGGTATTCCTCCTCTTCTAGTGTAGAGAGGTTTGTTAAATCACTAAAATCCGCAACTTTGTCTACATCCCCATACAGAGGGTGTAAGTACTGTTTAAACGTTTGCATGATTGGTTTTTAGGCATGAAGTTACCAAGTGAGAGTATATATTAAAAAGGTAAAAAGTTCAAATAAAATAGAGGCTTTAAGCAAAAGTTTTAAAGTGGTATATTAAACTACAATGAATAACCAATTAAAGTTGTTACTCTACATTGTTTTTATAGCAGGTGCTATTTTCTATTTCCAAGACAGTTTTGGGTTTCTAGATGTCTCTTTAATAGATAGCGAAAAAGAAACCGCAGAGGAGGAGCAAGAAGAAGTTGGAGAGGAAGAGAGTCCCGTTAAAGAAGTTCAAGAGGATCAGTACGTGGAGATATCTATTGGTGAGGGTGAGGAGATTAAGGTTAATGTAGAAGTTGCAGATACCGAGGCTCTTAGAATTCTTGGGTTGTCTAATAGGAGGTATTTGGGAGATTATGACGGAATGCTTTTTGTGTATGACCAGAATGTAAATAATCCCTTCTGGATGAAAGATACTTTTATTAATCTAGATATCATCTTTATAGACGAAAAAGGATTTATTGTAGATATTAAAGAAGATAATGAGCCCTGTTCAGATTCATATTGCCCCCAGATTCTTTCTGACCAAGAGTTCAGATATGTTTTGGAAGTAAACGGTGGATTTGCTAGGACAAACGGAGTAAAAGAAGGGCAAAATGTGACCATGAACTTGGTATCAAAGAAGTAAGGTGGTATAGTTGCTAGTTAACTTAGTTTAGACCTTAACAAAATGATAAATTCCTTAGTAGAGTGGTTAGTTCAAGCAATAGACTCTCTTGGTTATTTAGGAGTCTTAATTGCAGTATTTCTTGAAAGCTTTGTAGCAGTTATTCCAAGTCAGATAATATTACCTTTCTCTGGCTTTGTTGCCTCCCAAGGGTCTTTGAATATTGTTTTGGTTATCATAACTGTAGCTATTGGGGCATATTTAGGAAGTCTTCCTTTCTATTTCGTTGGAAGATGGGGAGATGATTTTGTACAGAAATTCTTAAAGAAGTATGGTAAGTACATATTTATTTCTAACGAGGATTTGGATAAGGGATACAAAGCCTTTGAAAAATATGGAGGAGGAATAGTATTTTTTGGCAGACTCCTACCTCTAATTAGAACTGTAATATCTTTTCCCGCAGGTGCTGCTAGAATGAAGTTCTCCGTATTCTCTCTGTATACAATTGTAGGTAGTTTAATATTTGCCACCATCTCCTGTTTAGCGGGTTATTACATGGGTGAGAGCTGGCCAGTAGTTGCTGCCTATATTGAACAGTATGAGAACATAGTCCTTGCTTTGCTATCTATAGCACTTCTTATCTATATATGGAGAGGTATGAGGGAGTTTGTTAAGAAGTCTAAAGAAAAAGATATTAAGAAGGAAGCCTAGTACATTTTTATTAAAGATTTCCCATTCATTTCAGAGGGTTTCTCTATTCCCATCAACTGCAAAACAGTTGGTGCGATGTCACATAGTGCTCCGTAAGGGAGAACTCTTGGGGCGACATCTGTTCCAGAAAGAATAAAAGGAACAGGATTTATTGAGTGTTCTGTGTTTATAGAGTTGTCTTCCTCGTTAAGCATCTCTTCTGCATTCCCATGGTCTGCTGTAATAATTGCTGCACCTCCTAAGGATGTAAAGTGATTTACTAATTCTTTTGTACAGTAGTCAATCGTCTTGACCGCTTTCTTAGCTGCCTCTATATCTCCTGTGTGCCCAACCATGTCTGCATTAGCGAAATTTAGAAGGATAAAATCATAAGGCATACCCTTTAACCTGTTCTTTAATAATTCTGTCATTTCTAAGGCACTCATCTCGGGTTTAAGATCGTATGTAGGAACTCTAGGAGATGGGACCACCACACGGTCTTCTTTGGAATATGGTGAGGGCTGCCCACCATTAAAGAAGTATGTTACATGAGGGAACTTCTCTGTTTCGGCTATTCTTAATTGCCTTAATCCCATTGAATCTATAATTTTCCCAAGTGGAAGGTCAATATATTGTTTAGGAAATATTACGTTTACAAGAAGGTCCTTTCTGTATTCTGTCATTGTTGCAACATAAAGGTTGCTTATTGGTTGTCTAACAAAGCCTGCAAAGTTAGGGGACATGAAGGCCTCTGTTATTTGCAATGTCCTGTCTGGTCTGAAATTTACCATTATGACAACGTCGTTAGGTTCGACCTTCCCAGGATTAATAACAGCAGGCTCCATAAATTCGTCTGTAATACCTCTTTCGTAGGAAGCAGTAATAGCCCTATGGTATGTTGGGAATTTCTCTCCCATGTTTTTTTCAAAGAGATAGTACGCTCTCTGTGTTCTATCCCATTTTCTGTTTCTATCCATTGCGAAATATCTACCAACAATAGTAGCTATTTTCCCAACACCTCTTTCTAGACAAAATTTGTCTAATTCAACAAGATGATTAAGCGAAGCATTTGGTGCGGTATCCCTTCCGTCCGTGATTGCATGAATAAATAATTCATTTTGGAAATTTAATCTAGCAAAGTAGTCCACTAGTGCTTTAAAGTGGTTAATATGTGAATGGACCGAACCATCACTTACCAGACCAATAAGGTGTACATTGCTATTATGCTTTTGTGCATGTGCGAAAGCATTTTTTAATGTGTCATTTCTGTAAATAAGCTCATTCTCTATAGCCTTATTTATTCTTGGCAAATTCTGAAGAACAGTGGTCCCTGCACCTAGGTTTAGATGCCCAACCTCACTGTTTCCTTTAACATTTGGTGGTAATCCTACGGCTTTTCCAGATGCAAGAAGGTAAGTTCTTGGGGAGGTAGACCAGAGTTTGGCTAGATTCTCCGGTTGGCCTAAAACTACTGCGTTACCAGGGTTTTTGGGAGCTGCTCCCACGCCGTCTAATATTATTAATAGGACTTTTTGTTTTACATTCATAGGCAGTTGTTGTATATATTGTGGCATATTTTTGAAATTTATTCTATAATCACAACTGCAAATCAGTAATATTTTAAGGTAATTATTATGGACACGAATGTAATTAAGAAGGTAGAGGAGAGTTTTTACAAGAAAAGACCCGACGTTAGAGTTGGAGATACTGTAAGACTACATCTAAAAATTAAAGAAGCAGGAAAAGAAAGAACACAGATTTTTGAAGGTGTTGTTATTGCAATCAAGGGTTCTGGTTTAAGCAGGAACTTGGTAGCAAGAAAAATTTCTTACGGTGTAGGAGTAGAAAAGATTGTTCCTTTCCACGCACCAGCTTTGGAAAAGATAGAGGTTGTTAAGAGAGGCTCTGTAAGGAGATCTAAGCTTTACTACCTAAGAGGAAGAGTCGGAAGAAGAGCTCTTAAGGCTGGAGAAACAACAAATATCTACTTAACTGACGAAGAGGAAGTAGGAGTAGACATACCAGTGACGGGAGATGCAGAGGAAAAAGTAGCAGAAGAGGTAGTAGTCGCAGCAGAAGAAGTTGAAACACCTATAGAGGAAGTGAAAGAGGAAGAGGTAAAGGAAGAAAAGGTTGAAGAGAAGAAAGAGAATTAGTATATTTATATAAATGCAGGAGTAGTTCAATTGGTTAGAATATCTGTTTTCCAAACAGAGGGTTGCGGGTTCGAGTCCCGTCTCCTGCTTTTATAACCCCCATCGTACTACTAATTATCCACAATTTGTAATATAATCATAAGTATGAAAAACGTTGATGTACCTTTATGGGACAAGGGTGATGACACAGATTCTTTCTCCAAAGGCGGAGCTTCTGCTTCATCTTTTTCTATGAGAAAACCATCTGTTAAGAAGTCTCCCTTAGTAAAAAAGATATATAAGCAGATACTTGGTAGGGAGCCATCTTCAAGAGAAATGGCTTACTACAAATACAGTTCTGCTAAGAAAGAAGACATCATAAAGAAATTACTCGAGGGCGAAGAACACGGAGAGATACTAGAGAAAGCTAAGAAATATCCCGAACTTGAAGAGACAAATTCAAAACTAAAATCTAAGGTTTTGAAACTAAAATCTAAGGTTAAAGATAACGAAGAAGAGTTTAAACAGCTAAAAAGCTTGCTTGAGGAGAAGAATACAACTATAAAGGAGTTGAGAGAGACTAAAGAAGTTCCTCCATATCTAGATGGTCAAGTTTTAGAAGAAAATGGGGTGCATTACAGCGTTTCAAGGGCCCCTCTTAAACAGGTTATAAAAAGAGATGAGACTTTTTGGGACAGATTACGTTATTTAATAATGGGAGAGTAATGAACACAAAAATATTTGCGCAAAGACTAAGAGAAGCAAGAGAAGAGAAAGGATATTCTCAGAAAACTTTAGGAATGAGAGTAGGGCTCTCAGACAAATCTATAAGTATGTATGAGAAGGGAACTGTATATCCACCGGTAGGAAATCTTTTAAAGATCGCTAAAGAATTGGATAAAAGTGTCTCATATTTCCTAGAGGACTAATCCGGAACCAATTTCAAAGCAGTTAAATTTCGAAACTTACCAACTAGGTGGAGTTAACCACTTCTTGGCTTTCTTTGTATATTTCTTGATTACAACAACTGCTACAACTACTGCAATTGCAAAACCAACAAAGATTAGACCAAACTTTAGAACATTCATCCAATTGTAATATGAACTAACTGGTTGGAAAACAAGACTGTCGTTAAATACAACATTGTCTCCAACAGAGTTGGTGTAGTTTGTATCATACTGCCAAGATATTACAGATATTGAGAAATCATAGATTCCCCCTCTTAGAGGTTTAATTCTTCCTTCAAATACATATGTCTGATCTTTTTCTAAGGAGACAAACTCCTTATGCTTTGGATACGCTTCAAGAGTTGTAGGCATATTCCACAGAATCTGCGTTCTAGGAGAATCTAGATGTGGTGTTACAGTAAGGGTATATGGTACATATTGTCCAAAGGGAGTTTGAGGACCTCTCTCTAAGGTAAGATCAAAATATCTGTTTTCAGAGAGAGTTGTATGATCATCTATAACAGTCTCTGTAGTCCCCTGATCTACCATAACCTCATCTGTTTCTGCCTCTTCTTGAGTTGTTGTAACATCATCTGCTGCAAAAGCAGGTTTTAGTACCAAGACTGTTGTTAAAATGACAAAGAAGGTTGTTAAGAGATAGAGGGATTTTCTCATTTAAGTATTTTATTAACACTCAGTTTATATATTTGAAGAGCCTTCCTAGCATCTTCCTTACTTACTGCATAGTCGTCATGAACAACTCTGTTTCGTATTTTATGTGCATCCCAAAGACGATTATACTCTCTTTTCCTAAATATTTTCTCTGCACTCTTAAGGTTCTCGCCACAAGATGCATCGTTTCTAAAATATAGCTGTAGAGACTTAGAAAGTATATTGTCTAGCTTAATAATGGCGTCTCTTCTAATAGCTAATTCTTCACTATTAATAGATTTTTCCAATGAATAGAGCTCTTTAATTAGTTTCTCTCTTTTCTTTTGGTCAATCTTCTTGGTATTAAGAGAAACCATAACAAAGAGAACCACTATTAGAAGCAATATTATTATTGAGAGAAAGAGTGAATTGTCCATTACTTTTTCTTCTTTTTAAATAATTTAGTAAATGACTTCCTTTTTCGTTTGAAAGCCTTTTTCTTTTTTAACTTTATTAAAAAGTATAGCAGAAAAAGGAAAGTACAGAAAATTAGGATAGATAGGGATTTTGAAAGGATTGATATTAAGAGCGGAATCTCTTTTTGAACTATTGTCCCGAGAGTCTGGTCTATCTTATACCTATCTAGGTTTGCAAGCGAGTTATCTACGAAGATGTTAGTAGAATTAATCTCCTCGTAGGGGATATTAAACTGTATGTAATTTTCTTCGTTGGGGAGCAGTATGTCGGACTGCATATTTTTAACGGGGTCTGTATATTTTGTAAGATTCTCTATATTTGAATTAGAGATAATAATATTGTTTAGAGCAATATTCCCCTCGTTCTTTAATTTTAATAATCCCTTAGCGTATGGCTTTGTTATATTGTAGTTTTCTAGGGTGAAAAGAGAGTCAATACTAAATCTGGGGAGGATATCTTTTGTTGTTTCTGCCTTAACAATAAAGTCCGTATCTTGGAAGAAAGATATCTTTGGTGCGACCGCAGATTTCCCCCTCCTTATTATTGTTATATGGTCTAAGAATGGGCTACCATAAAGATTTTTACCGAAGTATTCTTCCAGAAAAGGATCTGCTGTTACCCACCTGTTTTGATTTGTATCTAGGTATTCAACCCAATGGTGGTAGAAACCATCTGAGGTGTATCCTGTTATATTTGAGATATATCCAACAACAAGCCTACTTGGAACATTGTAATTTCTAAGCAAGGCAATATAGAAGTCGGAGTAATCTATATTACTAGCATTATTAGGGGCCTCTGTGAGTGTCTGAGCGCCTATTCTAGAGCTAGATTCTATTCCAAGGGGTATTTCCTCATTGTAATTTAATCTTTCTATTACGTATTGATATATGTATTTGTAAAAGAGTTCTTTCTGAGGATCCTCGAGTGTTTCAACATCATCAAAAGTAGGAGGAATTACAAGCTCTTTTCTCTCTAGGAAACTGTTAATTCTTCTAAATTCTGTGTTATTCGTGATAGACCAGTAACCAGCACTTTGTGTTAGGAAGGAACTTGTCTCTTCAGTAGTTTCTAAGTCTTCTGTTTTTAGAATGTATCCAGATATTTTGCAGTCAGCAGTTTCTCCAGGCCTGAGTAGATATTTAAAAATGTAGTTTCCATCCTCGTCTTTCAGAGAAGATGTCGGAGTAGGGGAGATCTCCTCCCAGATTATTGTCTGTGTAGGTGTGTCGGAGGGGACATAAATTTCAAAGGTTTGGTTGTCATCTTTAAGACTATTTGAAAATACCTTGTTTATGTCAAATTTATAAAGTAACTTTTCTCCAAAAACTATTGAAAGCTTGGGGTTTTGTGGCTGTTCTATTAGAACAACGTACCTGTCTTCTATGGCCTTAATGTTTTGTATTGGGTCTGATGACCAGAGTGGCTCACCCATATCTTTGGGGTATTTAATAACTATTGATCTTGTTGTGGTATTAAATATTGTAGAAGAGATGTTAAAAGAAGTATCTTCCTCTCTTTCTTGGGAGTATTTTATTAATATCTCTAGGGGAGAACCGGGCCTAACAACTCCATTGTTTAGGTTTATTAATACTTCAGTATTAGAGCCTCTGTTGAAGGTTGTACATTCTAATTCTTCCCCTGTTTTGAATTTCTCACAGGTAACTCTTAATCTTTCAATTGGAACAACAGCTGTGTAGTAAGAGATTACTCTTGGAGAGGGGCTGGTAATTTCCATTACTAGTTGGGTATCTATTGCCTCTTGAGTAATGGTGTGTTCGAAGTCTACATTAATACTAAAACCAGAAGATGTTGTTTCAGCGAATGCTTTGGGAATGGAGATTAAAGCTAAAAAGCTAAAGAGAATCGAAAGCAAGGGTATTAAAAGTAACAAGTGAGAGGATTTTATGGAGGGTTTTAATACAGCAAAAAGAGATGGGAGATTCCTATATTTCGACAGAGTCTTCTTTAAATAACCAGTCAAATCTTTCATACTTTCTCATTATTTGCTTATTTATTGGGGTCTTGGGAGTTACTCCAAGATCATCTCTTACTTTGTCCCAATCTACCCTCTCAATTTCATTAACCATCTTAAAACTAGGATTGCGGACAGTTTCCTGTTTAGCATTCTTCCTAATAATATAATAAGCTAAACCATTTCTTTCATCAAGAACAACCCGTGGTTTAGCATCTACACTATGATATTCAGCAAAAATAAGATTAGAGTTCTGTCTAGTGTTAACAACAACAACTTCATAGCCTGCAGGAATAATTATTTTGTCTTTTTTCTTTACGCTTGCTTTTATAACTCTATTTTTTCTTGCACTTGTATATTTCTGGATTAAAACAGTCGCTCCACCATAAGCAAAGTCAAAGATTCTTGGGTATTTAGCACATCTAGTAGCTCTTGTTTTGACAAATTCTATTCCAGCAAGATTTGGAGGGAGTGTATAGAAGTTAATCTTAACACCCTTTTCTTTATATAGATCGTTGTTATCTAAGCCTTTATACTTCTTATAAAAAATTTCGGGGCAATTAAGTTCTTTGTTTAGAAGTTGACTTCTAACATCCTCTATCGTTATCTCTATTCTCTTTTTAAAGGAAAAATCCTTTACTTGTAGCTCTTCTCCGTCATATACGATTGGGAAGCCGCAGCTACTCTTCAAGTCAATTCGTGCCATAGGAGCTATTATATCACATCAATGTTATTCTCTTGAAAACGACTTGAGCAACTCAGAGAGGACAAAGGCTATGATTATGTAGAAAAGAAGTGCAACAAAAGGTGTTAATTCAAGGGTAAAGGTGTTAATTTGAAGAGAGCTCGTAACTATTCCTTCGAAAGGTTTTACAAACATAGTGCTTGTATTAAATACCCAGTTAGCAAAATTGTTCTCCAGGTTAGCATTCATTCCTAGAAGGGCAATTCTGGTTATTATTAAGCCCTCTATGAATATTACACAAAAGTATGCGAGCCTTATTAATAGTTTTAACATTTTTAAAGATTTTCTAAATTATCTACATAATATTCTAACTCATTCATGAATCGAGTTACACCATGTGCCCAAAGATCTAGACCTGTTTCTCCACACGGAGGACAATATGTGTCCTGGATATCAAAGGGAGTAAGATCTGTACCATATCCTAAGGCAAGCCTTTCTGTGACATGGGTTATGGACTCTTCCCAGTCATCAAACATGCTCCAGCCAGCATCATTCTTTTTAATTCCTCTCCAGCCCCAAGCATTGTGGGATCCTTGTGGTAAGAGATTACCAAAAGCAGATTCAACCCCGGAGATTGAAGCTACTAGTCTCCAATCTAGGCCGTATCTGTCAGCTTCTATGATGAAAATTTCCGCATAAGGAGCCATGGGGGAGTGGTAGTCACTTAAAAATTTACTCATAGCAAGAACTCTTGGATCTAGAGTAAAGAATCTAGCCTCCCGGATTGGTTCATTGGCGCTTTTAACAGAGGAAAGATTATATTCTCCTGCATAAACATGGATGTCAAATATTGGAGATAAGGAGTTAACTTCTACGTTCGAAGTCTCTCTGGCAACATTTCCAAAGGCTTTTGTTAAGAAGCCCTCTGTGTAAGGGGAAAGAAGGAAATAATAAGCTAAAACAAGGGCTAATACGCCTAGAGCTCTAGTAATATTGGAGTCTTTAATTCTTCTTGTTAGAGAAAGATTTGACTTTTCTTGGTCAGTTTCTGGCATAATAGTTTAGTATATCAAATCGGGGCAATATTTGTTATGTTCACGCATCTACACTTACATACAGAGTATTCTTTGCTTGATGGAACAATCAGGATTTTTGAGCTAATCGAAAAACTGAAGGCAGAAAAGATGAATGCTTGTGCAATCACAGACCATGGGAGCATGTATGGTGTCTACAAATTCCAGAAGGCAATGAAGGACGAGGGATTAAAGCCCATAATCGGTGCAGAGATATACATTGCTCCAAGAAGCATGGACAAGAAAGAGCACGGAATAGATAACCAGTATTCCCATTTAGTTGTTTTAGCAAAGAATTTAGAGGGATATAAGAATTTAATGAAAATAGTGTCTGTCTCTCACATGGAGGGTTTTTACTACAGACCAAGGATAGATATTGAGACTTTAAGTAAGTACACAGGTGGTTTAATTGCACTCTCCGCATGTTTAGCAGGTCCAGTAAGTCAACCAATTTTAAAAGGTAATTTTAAAGAAGCGCTGGAGACAGCCAAACAATACAAAGAGCTTTTTAAAGAAAACTTCTACATGGAACTTCAAAGAAATGGAATGGAGGAACAAGAGGTTGTTAATGAAGGACTTCTTAAAATCGCAGATGAATTAGAACTACCTTTAGTTGCAACTTGCGACAGCCACTATTTAGACAAGGAAGACGCACAGATTCAAGAAATCCTTTGGTGTATTAGTGATGGGAAAACCCTAGATGATCCAGAAAGAAGGAAGATGCCAACTAACGAATTTTATGTAAAAACCCCAAAGGAGATGGAAGAGCTGTTTAAGGATATTCCTGAAGCGCTCAAGAACACTCAGAAAATTGTAGAGAGCATAGAGGAGTATGACATAACTTTCGGAAGAATAGAGAATCCTTACAAAGATCTTCCCGAAGGTACAACAGCCCGTGACTACCTTAGGGATCTTACTTACGAAGGGGCAAAAACAAGGTATGGGAAGCTAGATAAAGAACTAAAGGATAGAATAGACTATGAATTAAAAATAATTCATGACAAAGGCTATGATGACTACTTCCTTGTGGTTAGAGATATTGTTAGATTCTGTAAAGACAACGATATCGTCGTAGGTATGCGTGGTTCTGGATGTGGTTCTGTTGTAGCCTATACTACCGACATTACAGATATTGAACCAATCGAATGGGAGCTGTATTTTGAAAGATTTCTCAACCCGGAAAGACCAAGCCCTCCTGACTTTGATATAGATATCGCAGATAAACGTAGAGATGAGGTCATAGAATACACAATAGAAAAATATGGGATAGAGAATGTTAAACAGATAGGGACATTCAGTAAATTACAAACGAGACAGGCCATCAGAGACGTTGCAAGAGTTATAGGTGTAGAACTAGACGTTGCAGACGAACTTTCTAAAATGGTAGAGATTGTTTTTGGTAAGGCTAAAGATATTGACTATATGCTTGAGCATAATCCTGAGTTTGCCCAGATAATAAACTCTTCTGAAAAAACAAGATACCTTGCAGATGTTGTTCGTAGGGTTTCAGGCCTTTGTAGGGGCGTCTCAACACATGCCTGTGGAATCATAATTACCCCGGAACCGGTTGTAGAATATGTACCTATTCAAAGAGACGCACATGGCGAGGGAATTGGTATGAGCCAGTATGAAATGTCAGACCTAGAAGCTGTAGGAATTATGAAATTCGACTTCCTGGGACTTAGAAATCTAAATATCATTGGCTCCGCATTAAAGAAAATAGAAGAAAGAGAAGGAGAAAAGATAGATCTCGCAACAATAGATACAAAAGACAAAAAGGCCTACGACCTTATCAAGTCCGGTCATACTGTCGGGATCTTCCAACTTGAGAGTGAGGGGATGAAGAGGACAATAAAACTACTAGAGCCAGAGACAATGGAAGACATCTCATACATCCTGGCCGCATACAGACCTGGACCTATGCAGTTCATATCCGACTATGCAGAAGTTAAGAAGGGTAAACAAGAACCAGATTACATAATAGACGATCTAGAACCAATCCTTTCTGTAACTAATGGTGTCATATCTTACCAGGAGCAGGTCATGAGAATCGCCCAGGTTGTAGCAGGCTACTCTCTTGGAGCTGCAGATATCCTAAGAAGGGCAATGGGGAAAAAGAAACTAGATGTAATGAAAGCAGAAAAGCCCGTATTTGTAGAAGGTGGTGTAAAGCTTGGCTACGAGAAGAAAGATATGGAAAAAATTTGGGAGAGACTAATCCAATTTGCCAACTACGGTTTTAACAAAGCACATAGTGCGTCCTATGCAACAATTGCTTATTGGACGGCCTACTTGAAATCACACTACCCATTAGAATATATGGCAGCCCTTCTCGAGGGAGATCTAGACAAATTCGACAGAGTAATCCTAGACCTTGGTGAATGTGAAAGGCTTGGAATAGATGTCCTCCCTCCAGATGTAAACAAGAGTGGCTTCTACTTCAGAGTTGAAGGGGAAAAGAGCATTCGCTTTGGTCTCGCTGGTATTAAAAACATAGGACAGGATATTGTCCAAAGTGTAGTTGATGAAAGAGAAAAAAATGGTCCCTATGAACATCTTGACGACTTTGTTAACAGAAACTTTAAGAATATTAACAAGAAAGCAATAGAATACTTAATAATGGCAGGGACTATGGACTCATTCGGGTCAAGGGGAGCCCTCTTGCATGTTCTAGACGATGTCTATAACAAAATAAAAGCAAATAAAAAAACCGAAGAGATGGGCCAAATAGATATCTTTGCAATGAATAGTTCAATGAATGGGCAAGATAAGAAGAGCGACTTAATAGGAAAGACCTCTCTACCAACTGATACAGAAGCGGAATTGGCGGATATCCTCAAATGGGAGAAGGATCTCCTTGGCCTCTATTTCTCAAGTCATCCTCTAGATAACCTTCAAGAATTTTTTGACCAAAAGAATGTTGTTCCACTGATGGAAGCTTTAGAGGTAAAGAAAAATAATGACCTACTGGTTCTAGGGGTTATGGTCACAAAAGTTAGAAAGATTACGACCAAGAAGGGAGAGATGATGGCCTTTCTTACAATTGAAGATAAAACTGCAAAAACAGAAGCCGTTGTTTTCCCCAGAACATATAAAGAGATCAAGGATACATTGGAGGAGAACAAGCCAATGCTAATAGCTGGGAGGCTAAATGTCAGAGACGGCCAGAAAAGCATCATTGTACAGAAAGCTAAATACATAGATACTAAGAAGCATTCTTCCACTTTTGATGGAGTTACTTTCAGAATCACTCCTCTACATTCAGAAGAGGAAGTAGCAGCACTAAAGAAATATATACAGGACTCTAATGGAGATACCCCTGTTAAAATTGTTGTTAACGATGGCAATTCAAACAAGAATGTTGTAATTAAAAAGAAGATAGCAATGAACCAAGAGACAAAGAAATGGCTTAGGAAGTTTTAAGAACCTTTCTCCGAACTGATATAATCCATGTATGAATAAGAATATAGAGGGTCCTAGTCTTAACGACCTGGACACTAAAATTAAACTACTTCCACAGCGACCAGGAATTTACAAGTTTCTAGATCAAAAGGGGAAGATATTATATATAGGGAAAGCAACAAACCTTAGAAGTAGGGTGAGTTCCTATTTTTCAAGCACTCTCTACGATCGTCCTCGCATAAAACAGATGATTCCATACGTTAGAGATGTCTCCATTACAGAAACAAACAACGAAATAGAATCTCTTGTTTTAGAATCTGCCCTAATAAAAAAACACAAACCTTTTTACAATAGCGATAAAAAAGATGACAAATCTTATGTATGGATATATATCTCCACAAAAGACAAATTTCCTACAGTCAAGATAGTTAGAAAAATAAGCAACAAGGAGATGAAAAGAGGCCGGCTCTTTGGCCCCTATCCTAGTAGTTCAGCTACAAAGAGGATATTTACCTACCTAAGGAAGCTTTACCCTTTCTGTACTTGTAAGAAAGAAAATAGTAAAGAGTGTCTTTATTTCCACCTCGGTCTCTGTCCAGGGCCACATCAGGGTCACATATCTGAGGAAGATTATAGAAAGAATATTAATGAAATAATAAAATTCCTTAACGGAAGAAAGCGGGGACAAATAAAAGATATGGAAAGAAGGATGTACGAATATTCCAAAAACAAAAACTTTGAAAAAGCAGCAATTTTAAGAGATAGAATATCCGACCTTAAATATCTTGGAGAGAAGATAGACTTTCTTCCCGAAGATACAGAGCAATCATACAAGGAAAGAAGGAAAGAAGTCTTGAGGAGCGAATTTGAGGACCTGAAGAGGGAACTTGGTCTTAAAAAGCTAAGCAGAATAGAGTGCTACGATATTTCCAACATACAGGGGGAGTTAGCATATGGCTCTATGGTTGTCGCTGAGGACGGAGAGATACGTAGAGATCAGTACAGAATCTTTAAGATAGAGGATATAGACACTCCAAATGATCCAGTTATGCTAAAGAGAGTTCTAGAGAGACGTTTTGATAATAAAAATAAGATGAAGTACCCTTCAAACCCGGATATTATTCTAATAGATGGGGGAAAATCTCAACTATCTGTCCTACATAAAGGGCTAAAAGAAGTTCTGCCCTCCGAATCTACACTAATGGGTATTTCCAAGGGGAAAAGACTCAAGAGAAGAGGCTCAAGGCAACTAGATGAATTTTGGTTAATTACAGAGCAGGAGGAAGAAAGCAAAATAACAAGGGTAGATATTGTGAATAAGTCTATACTAATTGACCTACGAGATGAGGCTCACAGGTTTGCAATATTACATCATCGTAAAAGTCGAATTAGAAGAGCCAAAGATACAGAGTTGGAGAAAATACCTGGGGTTGGCAAGAAAAGGATGAAAAAGCTCCTAAAAGATTTTGGAGATATAAAAGGATTAAAGAAAGCAACCGTCACTGAGATTAACAACAGTATAAACAACAAGACAGTGTCAGAGGAGATATATACTCACTTTCATCCAGAGGGAAAATAAAGAGAAAGAAGATTTTAACTTTAACAGACCAAAGAGAGATGTTACCTCTCCATATCTGCAGGTTCCATATTTTCGAAAATGTACTCTAGGAATGTATTTCCTGGAGTATTTGCATCTATTACATAAACTACACTGTTGTAGCTATTAGATACTACACCTACATCATGATCTTCTGGGCCGTTTGTTATAGAACCTCTTAGAGCTCTTCCATAGGAAGTTGTTGCAAGAATGGTATTTGTTATAGTCCAACTTTCTTCCCCATTAGCACCCAATAGATCTGTGTACTCGCGAAGATAATTATCCAAAATATTCCCAGTAGCACCAATTGGAACAACACTTATACTCTCAGATGTTCCAATCTTCCTAAATTGAACTGTTCTAAAATCTTCGTAACCAGAAGCGCTGTAAGAAACAATGTACTCTTTTGGAACTTTTAATACCCAAGGGAAATCTGGGAGGAGTTCCTGGTAATCCTGGCTTGCTAAAAGTAATTCTCTTTCAGTTTCTTCCACAACCCTTGCCCTTAAGCCTGTTATAGCTTCCTCCGGAGTTAGTGTCTCATACCAAAGATCGTTGAATTTAGAATATATTCTGAGTCCGTTTGTTCCTTTAACCCAATACTCCCCCTCTTTCATCTCCTCAGAACCAACTTCTACGGAGAGTACATTCTCCCAACCAAGTTCTGGGAGGGTCTCTTGGTAGTATTCATAGGCCTCTGTAGTTGTTGTCCTAAGTGGTAATCGGTAGGCTGAATTTCCAGTTGCTATAAAGTTGGCAACAGATATTTCCTTCACATTATTTTTGAAAATGAATACAGAACCTGGGTAAGAGGGAATACCATCTAGGCCTACTACATATTCCACTTCCGCATTCTCATCTGTAGTGTTGTTTCTCATTCTTATTACAGAAAGAACGGAAGCGTAGAGTAGTCCCCCGAATAGCAAAGCAAAGGAAGTGTAAAAGAGAATTTTAGAAAAGTTTCTTTTTCCTCGTCTTCTAAGATTCGATTTGGTATTTCTCTTTTTAAAGAGATTGAAGCTTTTCTTCCCCTTTCTTTTTACAGAGTTTGTTTTACTCTTGGGCATATATACCTTCCCTGTAGGGTTGGAGGTGGCTTTTGATCTCTGTCTCTTATTTTTATTTTTCTTTGTCTTTTTGAAGAGGGGCATAGGTGATTATATATTACATTATATTAGCTTTTTATTTAATACGGACATATAGTATAATTTCTCTGTATTGCGGGATCGTCTAATGGTAGGACACCGGCCTTTGAAGCCGTCGATCATGGTTCGAGTCCATGTCCCGCAACCACTTTCCCCCTTTGACCTATAGTATGCGAAATGGTATAATTAAGTACCGTTTAAAAAGATTTTCCAATTGTTTTATTAATATACTGCTCTTTAATAATTACTTATTTGTAGCACGTTTATGAATGATACTTAGTATCTTCTTTGTGCTTCAAAAGTATATAGATAGTTATTCTCCAAAAAGACGTTTTTGCAAAGCACTAAGCTAATTAGAAGTTTAGTTGGCTTGTTGCTTTGTAAAAATTGTCACTAGTGGTGTTTAAACACCAAGGAGAATTAGATGGAAAATAAGAAAAGCTTTGGAGATATTATCTTCGGAATTTTTGAATTCGTCATGATTGTTGTAATAGTGGGGCTCTTTTGCTGGGTGATTCTACTGGTTTCTGGTTTTGAAACAGAAGTGAAAGCCAAAATCCACAAAATAGAACTAGAAACTCTAGAATACCGTGGAGCCAAACTTTCCTGGGAGGCTGGGAATCCAATGCCAAAAGAACGTCTAGAGATTTTCTATACAGTTATGGACTCTCTGTCCGATGATGTCAATGAGAAATACTCTCTAGATAATAATCCCACAGAGTTCTTCTATTTAACTGCTGAACAGTTTTATACAGGAGAATTGACTGGGGGTAATGGACTGGAAGTTCTAGCATTTGAGCGGGCAGGAGAAATTTTCCTTAGTCCTCTACTGGTAGATTCAACCAAAATGGGTCCATACACAAGCTTGAGTTCATATGTATATGGTCCATGGCCAAGGTATGATTCCAATCAGTGCCAAAACGATGGAGATTTCGCAATGTCTCTGATTCACGAATATGTACATGTTGTACAGTTCAAGCATGAATCTTACCTAAGGGAATATGCTAAGAGTGTCGGATGGCAAGGAGACAGTAAACCCAAAGAAGATGAAAAGTTCTACAGTGTTCTGTCTTCTTACAGCTTAGAAAATCCTTCAGAGGATATGTCGGAAACATTTATGTATTCATATCTCTGCGGGAACAATCTAGAAGCCCTTTCTGAAGTTAGACTTCAGTACATTGATGACTTCTGGGGAGTCCCAAGAGAAGAATACTGCGAGAATTTCCACTAATAACTATCTAGACCCTAACCCTTTTAAAGGATTTGTGCAGTAATATGCATTTATGAATTTTTAAGGGTTAGGGGGTTTTCCAAATAGATATTTTGCTTTTTTAGTATGTAGATATTACAATAGTAAAATAATATTTGAAGAGCTTATACCATGCCCTTGGAGACAGAAGTCCCTAAATATGATCCTGATGAGATGCAAAACCTTCTAGATGAAGGTTATTCTGAACATGAGGCTATTAGGATCCTCTCTACTACTATGGATGGAGCAAGTGAAACCCCTACAGGAGAAATAAGGTCCACTCAAACAATCTGTGATGAACTTCATTACAAGGAGACATTAGAAGAGCCTGAGGAGGTCAAAAATGCAAGGAAAAGGAGTGAAGCTCAGGTAAGGGCGGAATTAGGACTTAAGGAAGAAGAGAATATTGATGACGCTGTAGATGAATGGATAGCAGCACAAGAGAGAAAGCTTGGTAGAAGATAACCCTTTAACTATTCCTTAGAGAATGTAACAAATCAGATATTTTTGTTACAGCACTTTTAAGTATTACATTATCCTCTGGCATTCCAATTTCATCTAAGATATTTTCTAATTCGTCTTCATTTGTAAGAATTCTATTCTCTTCCTTTAGGTTTTCTAAGGCTATCTTTATCTTTTCTAACTCAACAGCCCTTCCTAATTCGATTAGTTCATCGCTATTTAAAACAAATATTCCTCTTCTCATTTATATTTATGCTTAATTAGATATATAAAAGTAACATATTTGCAACTCTTATTGCAACTGCGTCCCATAGTATTTGAACCTCTTTTTTGTTATAATATATTTCTTGCACGTTAAGAATTTGTTGAAAGAAATTCTATAGTTTCACTACCCAAAGGAGGTAAATGTGGACCCAATAATGGGAATAGAGATTTTTTTTAGTATCGTTAGTATAATCGGTCTTCTTGTTTGGATCTTATCCAAAGGTTTGACCTCAATTATTGCACTGTCTGTGTTGATTCCGACGGCTTTGATTTTAACAATTATAAATGCTATCGAAGGTGAATCAGTTGGGGCAGCTATTTGGGGATTTAACTTGGGGATTTTCCTCGCATCACTAGCAGTGAACATTGTTATTTACAACAAGAACCATTAAGAAAAAATCTCTCATCTAGTTAGTGCAAGAGGGCCTGTTGAAAAATCATGTAGGGGGTATTTTACTCACTCATATATTTATTTTTCTCAGGCCTTTTTGTTTATATAAACAGAATTACAAACTTGCCTTTATATCCTTTATCTCGTCCCTTATCTTCCCTGCTTTCTCAAATTCTAATCTATCTGCAGCTATTAACATATCTTCCTCCAATTCTTTAATAAGAATCTTTTTCTGTTTAATATCCAATTTTTCGATATCAAGATCAACCGCTTCCTTCTCTCCATCATCTTCAACAAGTCTCCCTCTGATTTCTTTTTCAATACTCTTAGGAGTTATGTTGTGCTCTTTGTTATATTCTATCTGGTACTCCCTTCTTCTTTCTGTCTCATCTATTGCATACTTCATACTCTCTGTAACCTTATCTGCATACATCAAAACCCTTCCCTCAACATGTCGAGCAGCTCTACCTATTGTTTGAACAAGACTAGTTTTAGATCTTAAGAATCCCTCCTTGTCCGCGTCTAGTATTACAACTAAAGAGACCTCTGGAAGGTCAATACCCTCTCTTAGGAGATTAATACCAACTAAGACGTCATACTCTCCAAGTCTAAGATCTCTTAGAATATCTACTCGTTCGACAGTATCTATATCTGAGTGTAAATACTGAACCTTAATATCTAAATCCTTAAGAAAAGAGGTTAGATCTTCCGCCATTCTCTTCGTTAAAGTAGTAACCAAAACTCTTTGCCCTTTCCTAACATTAGCATTAATTTCAGCAATTACATCATCTATCTGGCCCTCTGTCTTCCTAACCTCTATTGTAGGGTCCAGCAGGCCCGTAGGCCTTGTTAGAAGCTCCACGACATTCTTATTACTATCTCTAACCTCCCATTCAGCTGGGGTCGCAGAGAAGTAAACTGTGGTCCCTTGTCTTGCTTGGAATTCCTTGAAATTAAGAGGTCGGTTATCTCTAGCAGTAGGTAATCTAAAACCATATTCAATTAGATTATCTTTCCTTGCCCTATCTCCGTTATACATTCCACCAATCTGTGGAATTGTAATATGTGACTCGTCTATGAACATAAGTGAATCCTTAGGGAAATAGTCTAGAAGAGTGTAGGGTGGTTCACCAGGTTTCCTACCGTCAAAATATATACTGTAATTTTCCATACTCTTACAGTAACCAACCTGTTCTAACATCTCTATGTCATAATTTGTTTTCTGTTCCAACCTGTAGGCCTCGACATCTTTTCCTATATTTCTTAAGAAATCTAATCTCTTCTTCAAATCTTTTCTAATATTTTCTACAGCATTTTTAATAACATCCTGGGTATATATTAATGAAGTAGCAGGGAAAACCAATATTTCATTTGGTTCAGAGATCTTCTGCTTAGAAAGTGGATGAACCTTAGAGATATTTTCAACCCTATTCCCCCACATCTCTATCCTAAAGGAGAACTCTTCGTAGGGAGGGAATATTTCAATAACGTCTCCGGCAATTCTAAAGACCCCCGTAGTGAAATCTAGGGCATCTCTTGTATACCTCATGGACACTAATTCCCTAGCAATTTCAGAAATCTCTATCTCTTGGCCCACGTAGAAAGAGAGACTCCTGTTTTCGTAGTTATCTGGGTTCCCAATGTTATATATGCAAGATACTGAGGCAACCACAATGGTATCTCTTCTAGTTATTGCGGAATTCATAGCTCCAAACCTAAGATTCTCTATCTCCTTATTAACCTGAGATTCCTTTTCAATATATAAGTCTTTAGCAGGTATATAAGCCTCTGGTTGGTAGTAGTCATAGTAGGAGACAAAATATTTTACAGAATTGTTAGGAAAAAACTCTTTAAATTCTTCATACAACTGCGCAGCTAAGGTCTTGTTGTGAGAAATAACCAAAGTAGGTCTCTTTAAGGTATCTATGATATTTGCCATAACAAAAGTCTTACCTGAACCAGTAACTCCCAGTAGGGTTTGTTTCTGTTTCTTATTCTCTATCCCTATAACAATCTCCTCAACCGCTTTCTTTTGGTCTGGAGATTTCTCGTAAGGTTTCTGCAAGTCAAACTGGTTATTACTCTGTTCTTTATTTTTATTTCTATTTACAACATCCACAACGTATTCTAGCAAATATATGGATGTGTTAGAATAATGGTGTGAAAAAGAAAAAATTACACAAGTTACCACAAAATGTTGTAAACCAGATAGCAGCAGGGGAAGTAGTTGAAAGACCCGCCTCTGTAGTTAAGGAGCTTGTAGATAATGCAATAGATGCCGAGGCAGACAAGATTGAGGTAAGTGTGAAGAATGGAGGCATAGATATGATAGAGGTCTCAGATAATGGTTACGGTATCCCCAAGGAGGAACTCCCATTAATTTTTGATGCCCACACCACTTCTAAAATAGAAAAGATTGAGGACCTTAACACCCTTATTAGTATGGGTTTTAGAGGGGAAGCTCTCTCCACGATTACATCAGTAGCAAGGGTAAATGTGTCATCCAAGTATGTAGAAGAGATAATTGCAAATGAAATAGATTTTAATGAAGATGGGAAATCCCCTGTTAAGAAAACTGCAAAGGAGAAAGGAACAACGGTTCAAGTTGAGAACCTCTTTTACAACATACCTGCACGAAAGAAACACCTAAAGACAGCGCAGACAGAATACAGAAAGATTTACGAATTAATGAATAACTACTACCTAATTTACCCTAATATCCATTTTGTTTTAGAGAAGGATGGGAAAGTTGTTTTGGATTTACCCTCTATAGAAAATTCCAAGAAGGGAGAAATTAGCAAGGAAAGAGTTAAGGAAGTTATGAATGAGGAAGCCTCAAAGTTTCTTCAAGTATTCTATGAAGGGTCAGCGATAAAGATATCTGGGTATGTAGCACATCCATCTAATCACAAGAGTTCTAGAGCTAAAAGCTACATGTTTGTTAATGACAGAGCAATTTCAGACAAAGGGATATACCGAGCTGTTCACGAGGGCTTTTCTAGATACATCCCACATGGCCAGAAAGTAGATTTTGTGATCAAGATAGATATGGATCCAGAGTTTGTTGACGTTAATGTCCACCCAAGGAAAGAAGAAGTAAGATTTGAAAACCCATATAGGATCTACTCCGCCATAGAGAATGCCGTCAGACACACATTAGAGAAGAAACTCTCCTTTAGAGATACCCCAAGTGCAGGGCAGAGTGACATAGAAGATTCAAACATTCCAACGGGAAGAACCAAGGACTTTTCATCAATAAGAGAGAGGTTCAATAATGCATCAAGTAATGCATCTGCGAAAGGTAAAAGTGGAGGGTATGAGAACCAGAGTCTCTACTCCTCAGGGAAATCTACCTCTGTGAGAGACAGCCTATTATTTTCTAAGGAGATTCTTTCCTCACAGACACAAGAAGTTTCCAAGCAAAACGAAACTCTCCCTTGGGATGAAAATACAAAGATTAGAAATGTATTCCAAATATTTAACAAATATGTCGTTGTAGAGTTTATAGACGAAAGACTCTGGGTGATAGACCAACATGCAGCAGCAGAAAGAATAAACTTTGAAAAACTCTCAAAAGGTAAAAATGGTTTAGATTTACAAAACTACCTAGTTCCTACAGAGATAGATCTTAAAAAGGAAGAGGCTCTTTTCTTAGAGGAAGCTTCTAACTTTTTCGAAGAGATCGGAATAATATATGAGATTGAGGATAGCACACTTAAACTTAAAACAGCACCAACCTCTTTCTCAGAATCTAATTTTGAAGAGATATTTAATGAGATATTCTCTTTGGAGGACAATATTGAAGATCTAGGAAAGAACTTAGAAAGACGAAGAGATGATCTCTTAGCTACCATCTCCTGCCACAGTAGTATAAGGAGTGGGCAGAAGTTAAGCAGGGAAGAGATGCTAAACTTGTTTAAAGAGCTTTCTGACTGTGAGAACCCATATAGTTGCCCTCATGGTCGGCCAGCAATATGGAAGTTAACACTTTCGGAGATAGATAATAATTTTGAAAGAACATACTAATGAAAACAGGAAAACTTTATTTAATACCAGTTCCAATCTCAGAGAATGTTAAGTTGACAGAAACTCTCCTGGCCAAGGACTTGGAGGTTGTTGAAAACTTAGAAAACTTCGTCTCAGAGACACCCAAAATAGCAAGAGCTTTTCTTAAAGACATTTCTCTAAACAAACAGATACAGGAAATAAATATCTCTGAATTAAACAAGAATACAAAGAGTGAGGAGCTAGAGCCTCTTTTAGAGCCATTATTCCAGGGGAAGAACCTGGGACTAATCTCTGATGCAGGAGCTCCCTCTATAGCAGATCCGGGACATAGATTAGTCAGAGTTGCTCAAAAGAGAGGTGTGCAGTGTATACCTCTTGTTGGTCCTTCATCCGTCTTTCTTGCACTTATGGCTTCAGGCCTTAATGGCCAAAGCTTTGCCTTTTACGGTTACTTACCAAAAGAGAAGGGAAGAAAGAGGAAAAAAATTAAAACCTTAGAAAGGATTGCACAGAACACCAGGCAGACCCAGATTTTTATGGAGACCCCATATAAGAACCAGAATATGTTGGAGGATATATTAGATGTGTGCGAAGAAGAAACTCTTCTTTGTATAGCTCAACAAGTTATGGGTGAGAATGAATATATTGTCACCAAGAGTATCAAGGAGTGGAAGAGAGAAAATAAAGTATTGGAGAAAAACCCGTGTCTTTTCTTAATTAATATCTAAGAGCATCTTAAAATAATTTAGTATTTGTAATAAATGTCTGTTTTTATTGGTTCTATACCCAACACAGAGAGAGATGATTTAGAATTAGCCAAAAGGATTTTAAAGGGGCAAGAGGACCTAAAAGGCTCCTTAGACAGCTTAAGAGGGGATCTTTTTGATCTTTTAAAACAGAATGAGAACTTGGCAAATATTTCAAAGGAGAACATATTCCTTTTTAATAGGGGGAGAGATTCCATATATTTTTACTTAAACGCCCTGGAGTTAAACGAGGGAGATGAAGTCATAGTCCAAGCCTTTACGTGTGTAGCTGTTGTTGCACCAATCCTATGGAACAATCTTAAACCTGTTTATGTAGATATTGAGCCAAAGACCTACAATATGAACATATCCCTTCTTCAAAAGAAAATAACAGACAAAACAAAAGCAATTGTAATTCAACATACCTTTGGAAATCTTGCGAACATGAAAGTTGTTAGAGAGATTGTAGACGAGGCTAATAAGGAAAGGGAAGAGGAAGACAGAATAAAAATTATTGAGGACTCTGCACATATCTTCCCTTCTGATTTTAAAGGGAGATATTCCATATTAGGAAAATATAGTGACATGCTACTATTCAGTTTCTCTCAAGATAAAAGTATAAGCTCTACACAGGGAGCTGCAAGCATTATTTTGGATGAAAATACTCTAGATACTGCCAAGGAGAACTATTCAGAACTACACAAACCAAGCAAAAAAGAATCTCTGTATAATGCCAGATATATCAAGCTTTGGTCCCTAATAAAGAAATATTATTTTACTAAGATAATCCCCTTAACAAATATTACAGTAGGTAGAATATTAATTATCCTTTTTAGGAATTTAGGCTTAATAAGAAAGCAAGCGAAAGCGAATACTACTGAATTCTCTGGAATAGAAAAGCTTTCTCAGGTACAAGCTGTTCTACTAAGTAACCAACTTCAAAAAGTTTCCAAGATAAACCAAAAGAGGGAAAAGATATCTCGTTTTTACGATAAAAACCTAAAAGAAAATTTCCGGTTTGATTCCGAGGGAAACCTTCTTCTTAGATACCCAATACTACTAGAGAACAAGAGAGAGACAAAGGAGAAGCTTTTAGAAAAAGAGATTATAGCTGGAAATTGGTACAGCTCTCCTGTTCATCCATTATCCAAAGAAGATCTAGGCAAGGTTGACTACAGCCCTGGTTCTTGCCCAATAGCAGAGAAAGCTGGGGAAAGCATATTAAATCTCCCTACAAATATTGAGGTAACCGATGAGAATGCTAAGGAAATTGTTGAAATAGTTAATAATTTTGCAAAACCTCTTAATATCTAATACGATATACTATGTTAAATTTCAAAGAAATAACTGATGACAATGCCTGGGACAATCTAGTCCAGACACTCCCCAATTACTCATTTCTTAATAGTAGTGCAAGATACAGATATGAAGAATCTGTTGGCGCGAAAGTTTTTAGACGCGCAATATATAAAGGAGAGCAATTCATAGGAATAATTAATTGTGTTGTTGGGAAGTCAAAACTCTTTGGAAACTTCTTAGAATGTAAACACTCTCCAATGTTAAAAGAGGGTAGTGAAGAAGATTGGGGTGAGGTTTTAAGTTTTTGTAAAGATATTGCAAAACAAAACAATTGTTTTATGTTAAGGTTCGCACCTTTGTATATAGAGAATCAAGCTTTAGGAACTTTCTACGAGAAGAATTCTTTTAAACTCGCTCCCATACATAATGTAGATGCTCTTATTTCTCAGCAGATAGATCTAACAAAGGAGATGGAAGATTTAAGGACAGATATGAATAAGACAAAGAGAAATCTTTTGAATAGGCTTCTTAAAGGAAAGGAGGAGGTTTCTGTTAAGAGATTTAATGATACTTCTCAGTTTGATCTCTTTAAAGAATTACATGAGCAAACTGTAGAATTAAAGGGGTATACTGACAAGCCAACTTCTTTGCTCCTTAAAGAACTAGAGGAGCAGGTCAAGAAGGGTATGTGTTATATGGTTGTGGGATATTATAAGGATAAGCCTATTGGAGTTTGGCAATGTACTGTTTATGGCGAGCACATGCATCTTTACCAGGCTGCTACAGATACTCACTTCAGAGACAAGAATATTAATATTACATATCTTCTTTATTGGGAATGCTTAAAGTTAGGAAAAGAGTTAGGATGCAAGGTGTTTGACCTGTTTGGAGGAGTTGTGCCAGAAGGCTATGAGGATAAGAAGCATCCATGGTCTGGAGTCGGTGCCTTTAAGGAAAGTTTAGGAGGAAAGAAAGTTACATATATGCACAGTAGGGATTATGCCCTAAACAAGATGAAATATTATATCTACTATGTGTACTCTTGGTTTAGAACTACTCAGAAGGGTTACACAATTAAGTGGTAAAGCTTTCTCTTCCGAACCTATTCTCTACCAACTACTACCACCTCCACCACCAAAACCTCCACCGCTACTTCCACCACTAAAACCACTTCCACCACTTCCTCCATGACTTGAACGAATACCTCCAGCACTATTAGGTGGAGCAGATTTAGACTTCACATTCCTACTAATATCTGAAATAGAAGAAGCTAGCAGGTAAGAATTGAATGCAGAGATATCTCCTTGATACCAAGTAGGAGGCTCCTGATAGATTTCTTTAAATTCCTCACTCCACTTCTTTTCTAAACCAAATATGATAGCGTAGGGGAGTAATTTCTCAAAGACACCTCTAAACTTAGTAGGATTGTTATGAAATTCTATCCTGTGCTTCTCAGCTGTATCTATATACATTTTTAATCCCTCCATCTCATGGTATATCTCATTCCCTTTCTGACTTCTTAGATCTACTTTAAATGAGAAGACAAAGGAGAGTAGGCCAGAAACCAAGAGGCCAATAGACCAACCAGTCGCAGCTATTATTGAAAGTGGAGCAAAAGAGTAAAAACCTAAAACCATACCAACAACACCAATGGTAGAAAGAGCTCTCTTAAGTTTTCTTCTCTGTGTAGAGAAATAATCATCACTATATACTTTAGTGTATAGCTGGGATGTTATAGTTCTAACAGTTAGATAGAAATTAGAAGAAATCTTTTTAGTCTGAACAGAGTTCCCTTCACTAAAAAGTCCTTGATACAAAGTAGAGGCTTCTACACTCTGAGGGTTTTTGAAATCCTCATTCTTCAAGAGAAGGTACTTTCTTTTCCCCTCCTGTTTTATTGTTAAATATCCATCTACCGCTAATTGAATAATCTGTGCAGTTATATGTTTAGTATCTAATCTCGTTTGGTATATATAACCAGCTAGTAATGGATACAAACCTTCCATCGGTTCATAGTGAGGAATGATTGTTATTTTCTCATTCTTCCCTTTTTTCTTAAGAATAGTTAAGAGCAAAAGAAAGATAGGTATAGGAAGTAGTATCCCAAGATTACTTAGCAGAAAAGCGATCCTCTGGCTTCCCCTAGTGTCTTCTAAGGTTCCTTTTGGCATCTTGAGTACAACCGTAAGTCCCTCTCTAGAATTTAGTTGGGAATCTGTGGAAATTGTAACTTCTTTTTCTGAATTGGACTCAAATGAACAATTTGAATCTGTAGAATCTATTGGTCCTGTAAAACAGAGTTGATCTGTAATTTCTCCTGGAGTAGTTATCTTGGCACTTGCTTCCTTGATTGGAACAGTCCAACCGTCACCAGTAATATTCAGATAGAGCTCATCGTAATCGTCAAAATAGTTAACAGCATTTTTAAGAGTGTAATCTATAACATACACATATTCGCCAGTGATAGTTATATCTGGATTTCCAATCTTAAATATTGCATAGCCACTGCTACTGCTTCTTTCATAGTCATCAAATTTAACCTCAGGGTTATCAGCACTATAATAGTAAATATCATTTAAAACCAAAGTCGTTGGTCTTTTAAGTCCAGCTTGCACTTTATAATCCGTTGGGATCTCACGAATAATTCCTCTCTTTGGCTGTGGAAATACATAGTGTATCTCCTCCTTAATATTGATATCTGTACTTTCCTCCAGGACAACCTCTGTCTCAAAGAGACTTATCTCTTCCTGTGTGGATTGTGCATTTGTTTCTAAAACAAAGATGCTAGGTAACAAGAGAAAAGCTAACAGAAAAGCCCTTAATACCTTTCTAGTAGTGCTCATAATAATTCCTAATAATAGTTAGAATTTTACTTTTACATTCTCCTTCTCTTCTTCAGTTGCCTCAAAGAAAGGAACCTTAGAGAATCCTAAAACTCCTGCTAGAAGATTGCTTGGGAATACTGCAATCATAGTATTGAAATCTCTTGCAGCACCGTTGTAAAACCTTCTGGACTTCTGGATATTGTCCTCAAGCTCCTTTAAGTTCCTTTGCAACTCTAAGAAGTTTGTATTTGCCTTTAGTTCTGGATAGTTCTCAGCGACAGCCATTATTCTAGATAATGCCTTTGTAAGTTCTCCCTCAATTTCCATCTTCTCAGATAGGGAACCAGCGGACATGGCCTTTGCTCTCATTTCGGTTATCTCTCTGAAAGTTTCCTTCTCGTGCTTTGCATAACCCTTTACAATCTCAACAAGATTAGGAATCATGTCATATCTCTGTTTTAAGAAAGTCTCAATATCTGAGGATGCTTCTTCGACAATGACCCTTTGTTTTGCAAGACGGTTATAAAGCCCAACCAAGAGAGCTACCACTAAAACTACGGCTATTATTGCGTAAATCATAGAATTAAAATAATAAATTTATTAATACTATTCTAAATCCTTTTTGCATCCTTTGCAATTCTTATATAGAAAAGCTCTCAAATTTTTGGAGACATTCTGCATACAAAAATTAGCCTTAGAATAAGGCTCTTTAAATCTCTTGACAGTGTGAAATTTGAACAGGTATTCTGGATATAGACCTATACTAGGTTGCAGTAGAAGAATTTATATTAGGACAGAAGAATAGTGATAGAAACAATTAAAGGTGTCTGCAAAATTGAATAAGTGCTGGATTTTGTAGGGTGCAAAAAGCACCCTCTTTTTAATATACGACTAGCTTAAACAAGGGGCATGAATAAGCAAGAAGAAAGAAACTTGAGTCAAGTAAATATAGATAAGGCAGAATTCTCTCCAAGATATGAGAATTGGTTTGAAGCGACTTTTGAAGACCCTTCCATGGAAATGCGTCTTAGAGATCTCAAGGAAGAGATTTTTAACGACAAGATAACTGCCACAGGAAGAAAATTCTCCGACATCTTAGTAACCACAGAAGAGTTAGCAGAACAAAGAAGATATGTATTTGGGCAAGAGGAAGTTACAGAGTACGAATCAAAAGAAGCAGAAGAGAAAAGAGCTAAGACACTCGACAAAGGAGACCTCTTTGAACCGAAAGTCGTTCTAAAGAATATTGTCTCCTCCTCGCAGAGAGAGAACAGAGAGGAAGGACTTAATCGAGCAGGATACAGAAAATCCATACAACAGGAGGTTGTTAAATACCTTGTTACATCAGGATGCTCAATAATTGAAGCCTTAAGTCTTCTCGCAAAGGGTACGCAGCTTGCAACGAACGAGGAGTGGATAACAGAAGAAGAATGGGTTGGAAAAAACAAACTTGATACAGAAGAGATAGATGTAAAACTTGCTAGGAAATATGCCGATATTTTAGGAATTGATCTGGACGATTTGATACTTCATCACCAAAGAGTAGAAAAGATAAACTCAAGTGGCCCCACTTATATTAATAAGCATGATCAACACATTGTACCTTCTTCCCAGGGAGGGCTTTCTCAGAGACCAGTAGCTATCTCCTCACACTGGTTTGAGCATTCTCTTGTGGCAAGTGACGCTGCAGACGCCTTACAACTCCTTCTCGCCGAGAAAGAATTAGGCTCTGTAGAAGACGAGAAAGCTTTGGACAAAATGATAGAGTTAACCTTCTTTGCATATCAAATAAACTCTCAGGCAGCGGAATTGCTAAGAGGTTCTATACCACTCTCTCCGAGCCTTTCTACAAAGTATATTTTAGAAAAAAGGAAGGAGATTTGTATAGATGCTAGGGCAATAATAAACAAGACAATTCTTTTAGACCAGAATAATCATTTAGATATTCTCGCAGAAAAAGACATAGAAAGTTTAGTATCACTAGCAGAGAGAATGAGCAAAACACGAGGGACTCTTGAGAGGGCACATAAAGAAGATGAGGATACAGAAGAGAAAGAGGTTCTAACATTTGAAGAAGCAATTGCACTTGAAAAGCTTGAACTAGTTGTTGAGCTCTTAGACAGAGATTCTGCAGTTAATAGGCTTAAAACATCATTAGACAGTCTTCGGAGAATAGGAAAGACCCCTCGAAGTGGTTTAGAGCATATAAGTAAAGAGGAATTCCAAACAATATTAATACTTATAAAAAGACTGGAATCCGGACATAAAGCTCTCTACCTCCATGACCTGAGTGAGCAGGAATACAAAGCAATCCTTTCTCTTCAGGACGCTCTAGATGACGAGATACTAATAGATATAGCAGTTCCAACAAAGATAAGAAATGTTAGACCAGCATGGAGATACAGGCTAGACCTGGAATTAATCAGTGATGTATTAGTAAACCCATACGATGATAAAGGACTTGAGATCAGGATGCTTTTAGATGTTTTACAGGAGCCTGTCTTCGAAAGAGTTTTCCCTACAGGTTCTCCTCCTAGGAGAGGTGACTTTACAGAGGAACAACTACAGGAAGATAAACATATTTCAGACAAGGTCTATGGAGATCTTCGTAGTGTGAAAGTTTTAGAAGGTCTTGTAGCAAATAATATGCTTAATGAATATTACAAATCTTTAGGAGTTGAAAACAAGAAAGAGATGCTAGAAGCAATGTTCCCAAATGAAAATGCAGAAGAACCTCCAAGTGCACTACAAAACGTAGATAAGGCTGCAGAATTTGTATACAGAGCTGTGGTTAGTAATAATAAGATTGCAACAATAGGGGATTGTGATCAAGATGGCTTCTTTGCATCAATAAACTGGAGATGGATACTAGAACATGTCGGCGTAGATAACGTGGAACAGAAATTTAATACGAGACTAGAGGGCCATGCCGTCCAGCCAAGAGATTTACTTAACCTTGCTCTAAAAGGAAGTGATCTCATAATTATTAATGATACTGGCTCTAGTGAACAAGATACCAGGACATTCTCACTAATTAAAAACGGTGTCCAATCAATAGAAGATATTCTATTCTTTAGAGAAAACATAGAGGGCATACAAGGCTTTACCAATTTAACAGAGCATGCACAAAGACAAATAAAAACAAAACTAACAAGATTTATTAACGAACATAGAGACGATGAAGAATTGGATATAAATGAACTCCTGGAAACAAGATTTACAACGGGTGAGACATATATTGATGACTTTAATAATGAACAACCAATATACAGAGCGCTAAGTGATTACTCCCCGTTAGTTCACTTCATAAAAGGATTCCCTGATTTAAATATAATTGTATGTGACCACCATACACCTTCAATAGAAGCTATTGAATACTTCAGGGACAACAAGGATGTGATAATGGTAAATCCTGAATGGGTTCGCACCGGATACGAAGATACCTTCATTGAAGAAATGAAACTAGCTCTAAAACCAAACGAACAAGGGGATGTTAACATTGAAGAGATAAACAAGGTTCAAAGAAAATATACCTGCTATTCAGAATCTGACATTGTAGGAACAGTAACAGCTGGAAAAGTAATTAAAAGATTCCTACAGCTATTAACAGATGAGGAGATTGTCAGAGAAGAAGCAACAGAGATATATTCTCTCGATAATGAAGGGCGTAAGAATAAATATAGAGAACTTGCCCAAATTGTATCTAGAGGCTCGAAAGAAAACCCTGAAGACTTAGCACTACCAACAGAGATACACATAAGGATCGACGAGGACACGGATATAGAATTATCCTTAGAAGGACTCTGGCTAGAGAAAGCTCCAATGGAGAAGATAACCTCAAGGGTAAGGCAATCTGTAAGCTCTCTCGGGCATTATATTGACAGAATAAGACAGAATGGATTAACTCAAGAAAAAAGTATTGAGCTACTTAAAGAATTAGAGGCAAGATGGGGGTTAGTAATTAAAAATAAAGAAAGTTTCCTTGAATATATTAAGGAGGAACAATTCTCCTTGGATAAAGATTCTGTAACAGACCGAACAATAGAGAAGATTGACAGAAGTTATAGACAAAGAATAGAGGAAATAAAGGATATGGGGATTCTAAGTAAAGGTGAGCTTCGTTTTTACTTGGATTATGCAAAAAGATTACCACAATCTTTCTTCCTGTTACCACGAGAGGAAAAGGCGAATTATATTCTTCCAACCCTGTTTAGTCTCTCTACAGAAATAGATAGTACCGCAGAGATAGAGGCTGCCAATGGTACATTCTCTATAGATTTAACAGATATCGTGCAAAGAGCATTACTTCCTGAAGATGACCCTGACAAGATTCTAAACCTAAGAGACCTAAAGATTCACCTGTTTGACTTAATAGAAGAAGGCTATGAATTAAACGGAGGGATTCCAGAAAACCCAAGAACAGGAGAAGTCCCAGATAATAGAACAAAGGTGAGATATGAGGGGAACAAGATTTGGGATGAAGTAATAGAAAGATTACAGGAAAGGAAGAGACTCTCTCCTATGCAGATGAGAGCTGTTGATTCCTTCTTTAAATATGGTCCCTATGGACTAGAATTTATTAACCTAACAGAGGCAACTGCGACACTCGGGGATGGTGGCTCTGTAGATTTAGGGAAAGGTAAAGAAAACAGAGCAATTGTAAGGAATGGAATGAATGCAATAGAAAAGTTTACAGATGATTATTGGGGAACAAGTGGACGAGAAAAGAGTGAACTCAAACGAATTCAACCTGAAATACTACGCTTAATTAGAACATCCCTAAGAGGAACACATATTAGATCCGTTAACTGGCATCTTTCAAGACTTCTAACACATGGTGTTGCTGCTTTTGTGAACGCTATGTACAGAAGAGGAAAAGAAGAAAGATCTGAGAGAGCTAAGGAGTTCTGGACTGAGGCTGCAGATTTTTGTATCCGCAGATCTGACAATGAAACAACAAGAAGGCATAGACACACTCTAGTGTATGCTCAAGAGGTCTCTATCGAGAGAAGGGAAGAACTTTTTGAACAGATAGCCAAGGACTTAGACAATGATCATGGAGAGTTAGAGAAACCAATAATAATAACTAAACTCGAAGGTCGGAAATATGTCGACCCAACAAAGGGTCTTAGAGGTCTGATAGCAGGTCAACTCGCTGGTAGGTATGAAAAACCAACGATGGTAATAGTTGAGGAGAAGGCAGAAACAAATGGTACTCCAGGAAGATACAGTGTGTCTTTCAGATTACCTGCTAAGGGTAATGTTGCTGCAGATATGGTCCAATTGGGCTTGGCAATAAATGAAGTCCCTGGAATAAAAATACTAGCACATGGTGGACATCCAGAGGCTGCAGGTGGAACATGGGAGGTTAAAGGCGGAATAGAGAAGCTCCATGAAGTCTTAGACCCAATATTCTCCAAATATGAAATAGAAAACCCAGATGCGGGTATTGTTAAGATTGAAGAGGTTATAGAGAAAACAGCACAAAGCCTAGAAGAAGAAGGATGGGGATATCTGGGTGATTACAGAGAGTATGTAAACACTTTTGATGTTGCAGACACAATTGCTGCAAATATGTATAAGCAAACCAATCCATATGGCGTTAATATGCCTGGACTAATGATTGAATTTGAGGACCTAACGGTCGTAAGTAGGTCCAATGGTGTAAAGAATGATGGTAATGAATATTGTAATCTAATAGTTAGGGATAAGAGAGGAAATGTCAAAACCATGAGACTTTTTAAGAACTTGGAGGACTTTAACCAGATTCATAAAGGTGATACTGTAACACTAAGGGCACAGCCAATAATGAGATTAAGAGCACTCGAAGAAGGGAACCTTGAATATAACTGGCCAATTCCATGGAATACAGAAGAAAGGATATCAGCAAGTGCAGTAGTAGGGGAGAAAGCAAAACCACACTTAGATATAGATAAGATTGTCAGTATTAAGAGATAAGAAAGTAGATTCTATCTCTACCTCTCGTTTTCTTCTGGAGTTCCTTCCTCGATATTTGCTATTTCTTCTTTCCCACCAATTCGTTCATCTATAGATTGAACTATCTCCAACAATTCTGTTAACCTTTTTAATGTTTTCTGATCAACTTTCAAACCTTTGGAAGTTTTCCTTCTATCTCGACTTAACTCTATATTCGAAGCAGTAAGGATAAATAAAGAGAGGAATATTGCCTCAATAGAGAGTATCAATGTTAATGTCCCTATGTCCAATTTATAATGAAGCCAAAGGAATATTAAAATTATATGTATTACAAGGGAGGGGAAACTACCAAAGATGTCCGCTAGTTTGAGGCTTAACTTAGTAAAGAAGCTTTCTTTGGGTTCACTTACATCTAAAATCTTTGTTTTATTCTCTGTCTCCATTTTTATTTCAGATTATTTTAATCCTTTATTATTGCACAAAGAAGAAGTTTTACAAATACAGCTAACAAGGGGTGGTAACAGAAAATAATCTTATAAGTGGGAATAATGGTCGGGGAGACAGGACTTGAACCTGCGGCCTCTGCGTCCCAAACGCAGCGTTCTAGCCATCTGAACTACTCCCCGAGGCTTATGAATTTTATCATAATATCTAAAAAAAGGGGAGAATATATCTCCCCCTTTAAAAATCTTCTTAAGAGTTTTTATACAGCACCCATTAACTTCAATGCCCATTCAGAAACCATAGGGACATCAAATCTTTCACCTTTGGAAGCTTTAACCATTCCAACGATTATTAATACCCACATAACAGGTCCAGCTAACAACCATCCAATTACAGGAATTACAGCAAGTACCATAGTTGCAACTCCTAGAATAGCAAACTGTGCACCCATGTATCTTACGAATTTGTCTTCTTTCTCAACAAGGAAAAGAATTAATCCAATCAAAGGAATACAGGCTAAAATAGCCATAACTTTATTCGCCTCATTGAATTTAATCTCCTCTAATGTATAGACCTTTTTGGCTTGTTTTTCTTCTGCCATAATAAAATAGAGATTTTAAATTAATATATACAATTACAGTATAGTATCAAGGATAACTTTATGCAAGAGAAGAAATTGTAAGAATATCTCTATAGGTACTTGTATACCTTTTGAGTATAGGGGTATACTAGTTTACTAACTTATAAATCATAAAAAGAAGATGGGCGGTATACTTACAAAAAAACAAGAGAAGGTACTTAGAATAATTAGACAGTGTTATTTGGAGAACGGATACGCCCCATCTTTGGGTGAACTACAGGAGTTTCTAGGCATCTCTACAAAGAGGGGAGTCGTTAACCACTTAATTGCTCTCGAGAAAAAGGGATACATTATTAGGACTGGAGACCCAAGGGGTATACATATTGTAGATAACGACGAAGAGATAGTATACGACTACCTAATTGGCGTTGCTATTTTGGGATATGCCAATGCAGGGACCCCACTTGTTAGTGCAGAAGAGGAGAACCTCGGACATATTAAGATAGATCCGAAGCTAGTCAGTAAAAAGGAAGATCTTTTTGCTCTTATTGTTAAAGGAGACTCTATGGATCTTGCAGAGGTAGATGGAAAAAATATTGAGGAGGGAAGTTACCTAATAGTTCAAAAAGACGCAGAGATTCAAGATGGTGACGTTGTAGTTGCCATTATAGACAACAGTGCAACTGTTAAGAGATTTAAGAAGGGAGATGGCATGATAACGCTTTACCCAGAATCTACAAACCCTCTCAATCAACCAATCTTTCTGGATAAAGACACAGATGTTATGTTTAATGGAAAGGTTATAAAAGTTCTCGAGAATCCTACCTAATCTGGACATTCTCTACATACTTTTCTATTGTCTTCTTTATCTGTTCTAATTCCTTAGTTGTAAAAGAATTCTTTTTAGTTAATGTAGGATCTATGGTCTTACCTGGTCTAAAATTTTGTATGTAATAATTCTTTGCTCCCTTGATCATTTTACCAATCCCCTCAGCCGATTCTAACGAATGTAAAGGCTTTACATATGTAGTTCTAAACTCATAATCTAATCCTGAATCCATTATTATCTTAATAGATCTCTCTATCTTCTTAGCTACACCAGGGATCATAGAGTTCTTAACATATCCAACTTTAGGATACTTAACATCCATGGCAACATAATCTATAAGACCGGTGTCTATAAAATCCTTGAGCCTATCTGGGAACGTTCCATTGCTATCTAGTTTTATTAAAAACCCCATCTCTTTAACTTTCTTTATGAAGGGCAAGAGATCACTCTGAACTAAAGGCTCGCCTCCAGTTATAACTAAAGCATCTAACTTTCCTTTACGAGATTCTAGAAAATTTAAGATTTCTTCCTCACTAAAACTTCCACTTTCATCAAACCCTTCTATAACCAACTCAGGGTTGTGACAATATGGGCACCTGAGATTACAACCATGAGTAAATATTATTGCGGAGATCTTCCCTGGATAATCCAAAAGGGAAGACCTCTCTAAACCACTAATTCTGAGCATATGCTTACTCCTCGTCTACGTGATAGGTTCTTCTATCCGACCACTCTGCCTTTTTCCCAACATTCCATTGAGATACAGGACTCAGGTAGCCAACCACACGAGAGTAAACTTCGCACTTTTGTCTTGGAACTTTTTTGTTAGACATGATTTAGGTATATAAAAATTTAATTATTTCTCATAAAAGGGCATCCCCTCTTCGTAACCAGCTTCTTCATCACACAATGGACAGAACTTATGCTCCCCAGAAATATATCCATGCTTTGGGCAAACACTGAAAGTTGGAGTTATAGAGAAGTAGGGGAGAGAATAGTTCTCACAAACTTTTCTAACAAGATTCTTAACAGAATTTCCAGTAGGCATCTTCTCTCCGAGGAAAAGATGTACAACTGTTCCTCCTGTATATTTAGTCTGGAATTCATCCTGCAGATCTAAAGCTTCAAAAATATCATCTGTAAAGCCAACTGGGAGATGTGTACTATTTGTGTAGTATGGTGTCATAGACTTGTGTTCACCAAGCTCCGCAGCTGTAATTATATCTTTACCAAACTTTTTTCTGTCTGCCTTTGCGAACTTGTAAGTAGTACTCTCTCCTGGTGTAGCCTCCAAATTAAACAAACTATTCGTCTCCTTTTGATATTTCTTTAATCTCTCTCTCATATGATCCATGATCTCTAAAGCAAACTCTCTACCTTCCTCAGAAGTAACTCCTTTTTCCTTGTCCTTAAAGAAATTAATCATAGACTCATTCATTCCCAGTATCCCAATTGTATTAAAGTGATTCTTATAATATTCCTTAAACCTCTTCTTGATATTGTCTAAGTAGAAACGAGAGTATGGATAAAGACCAGCATCTATGTATTTTTCAATGAATTTCCTCTTTATAATAAGGCTCTTCTTAGCCAAATCCATAAGCTCATCTAGTCTCTTGAAATATTCTTTCTTATCTTTACTCAAGTAACCTATACGAGGGAGATTAATTGTTACCACACCAATACTTCCTGTAAGTGGATTCGCTCCAAAGAGACCACCACCTCGCTTCTTTAACTCACGGTTATCTATACGAAGCCTACAACACATACTCCTCGCATCATCAGGATTCATATCTGAATTCATAAAGTTGGAGAAGTAGGGGATACCATACTTTGCAGTCATCTCCCATACAGGCTTGTATTTAGGATTATCCCAATCAAAGTCCTTGGTTATATTGTATGTAGGGATTGGCCACGAGAATAGTCTCCCTTGTGCGTCTCCTTCCATCATAATTTCACAAAAAGCTCTGTTTAACATCCCCATCTCTTTTTCAAAGTCTTTGTATTTCTCTTTCTGTATTTTCCCTCCAATAATTACTCCCTGTTCTGCTAATTGACCACTAGGAACCAAATCCATAGTAATGTTTGTAAAAGGAGCCTGACAGCCAACCCTTGTGGGAACATTCATGTTGTACAGGAACTCCTGCATCTTCTGTTTTACTTGTTTGTAAGTAAGGTTGTCGTACCTTATAAAGGGTGCAAGATAGGTATCAAAACTTGAGAAGGCCTGAGCGCCCGCAGCTTCATGCTGTAAAGTATAGAAGAAGTTTACAGCTTGACCCAACGCTGTACTAAAGTGCTTTGGAGGAGCACAAGAAATCTTACCCTTAACTCCTGTAAATCCTCTAAGAAGCAAATCTTCTAAACTCCAACCATTACAATAAGTTGCCAACATTCCTAGGTCGTGAATATGAAAATCTTTATCTATATTCGCATTAGAAATCTCCTTGGGATATATACTGTGCAACCAATAGTTGGCCTGAACAGTAGAGGAGATGTAATGATTCAATCCTTGCCAGGAGTAGGCCATATTACTATTTTCATTAACTTGCCAGTCAACTTTGTCTATATAGCCACTTACAAGGGTGTCAGCATCTATAAGTGACTTGATATTCTTAACTTGGTTCTTTAGATCTACAAACAATTCAAATGCGATAGAGGTTTTACCATGCCCCATATCTATCAAGGTCTGAGTTGTAACAGCTGCAATTTTCTTGGTGGTGATATATTCTTTCCCTGAATATTTCTCTTTTAATCTTTTAATTACTTCATCAGCAATTTCATTAGCTCTCTCTCTATCCTCTCCTCCAACACTTTCAGCAGCTTTGAATATTCCCGTTACTAATCTCTCTTTCTGAAATTTAACAATTCTTCCATCTCTCTTCTTGACCTTGAACATTTTGGCAGTTTTCTGGGCAGACATTTTTATATATTAATAATTTAAATTTTTTGTATATCTTTTATTTCATTTACAATTTCATCTAGATTCTTGAAATCCTTATATACAGAAGCAAATCTAATATAAGCCAAGGAATCTTTAGTTTTTAACCAATCAAGTACCATCAAACCAATCTCTTCGGACTTAACAATATCTTCTTTATTAAAAACGTACCTCTCAACCTCATCTACAAAGTCCTCAATCTCTCCTTCTGGTATCTTCTCGTCATCAACAGCTTTCTTAATCCCCTTAAGAATTTTTTCAGTGTCAAACCTCTCTAGTGAACCATCCTTCTTCTCTATGCTTAAATCGGCCTTTTCAATCCTCTCATAAGTGGTGAATCTCTTATTGCATTTTAAACACTCCCTCCTTCTTCTTGTAGAGCTATCTTCCCTGTTATCTCTCTTATCTACAACTTTTGTTTCTTCGCTACAGCAAAATGGACATTTCATAAAAATAACCACAATATATTGTATGTGGTAAATAACATAATGCAACAGGTTGTATACGTCAATGCCCTGTAGTAAGGTTGATTTGGTGTTATTACCTTTAAAAGGGGAGATGTTACAAAAGAAAGTACTCTATTTTAATGACTACAGGATTATCTATATACCTCCAAGATAAAATATATGGTAACATTTTTTATTAACTTATTAACTCAAAAAATATGGTCGTTCCCTTAGAAGAATTTGCAAAAATAAGAGAAGAAAAGCTTAAGGGTAAAAAAATAGTTGCTACTTCAATGTTTTTTGACCCACCTCATCCTGGACATGTTTCCTGCATATTAGAATCCAAGAAGTTTGGTGATGTTTTGGTAATAATAATAGATGGAGATACCAGAGCAGCAAACAAGAAAGGGAAGGCTTTCATGCCAGCAATAGACAGAGCAGATATAGCGGATGCCCTCAAAGGAGTTGACTATGTTGTTATCCATGAGGACCCAGATGCCTGGCACTGTGCTGATGCAATAAAGATAGTAAGACCTGATGTATTTACTAAAGGTGGAGATAGAGATGAGAAGAACAGAAACGATCCTAAGAGTGGACTAAAATGGGAAGCAGATATCATAGAGGGATATGGTGGCAGAATAGAATACGGAGTAGGCAAAGACAAAGTATGGTCCAGCTCTAACTATTTAGAAGAGTGGTACCAGTTCAGGAAGTCTCAAGAAGAGAATTCAAAGAAAGAGTAGGGGACTAGAACCTAATGCCTACAACCTGAAGCTTTCTTTAGGTAGCAATATATAGAATTAGCGGCAACAGCTCCTTCTCCAACTGCGGTTACAACTTGCTGTAACTTGTTTGAATTGGTAGTTGCATCTCCAGCAGCCCAGATGCCTTCCATGCTTGTAGATTGATCATCTTTAACAACGATATAGTGCTTTTCATCAAGTTCAACACCTAGCTTAATTGGAAGATCCGCATTTGGTTCAGAACCGATTTCTATAAATAAGCCATCAACATCAAGATATTGAGAACCATTAAACTCCTTACTTAATTTCACTCTCTCGACTCTATCTTCTCCCTCTATCTCTGTAACCACGGTTGTAAGGATAATTTCTACGTTCTTCTTAGACATAACGTCATCTATCCAAGCAGGCTCTCCTCTAAGAGCGGTACCTCTATAGATAATATAGACCTGTTTTGCAACACTAGCTAACATAGTAGCTGCCATAGTTGCTGCATTACTTCCTCCAACAACACCTACAACCTTATCTTTGTAAAACATAGCATCACAAGTAGCACAATAGGAAACTCCTTTTCCTAAATATTCGTCCTCTCCAGGAACTGCTAATTTGTTTCTCTTTGTTCCAGTAGCAAGAATTATTGTTTTAGCAATTATCTCTTTTTTAGTGTCGGTTTCTAATTTATACAAATCTCCTTCTTTTTCAATGCTAACAACACTCTCATAAGACATATCTGCTCCATTTTTCTTTGCTTGCTCATACATCTTGGATCCCAACTCTAATCCCGTTATATCTCCAACTCCAGGGTAATTACACACCTTGTGTGCATCTGCTATTGTCCCACCCATCTGTTTCCCAAAGACAATATTCTTAAGTTTATACCTACTAGCATAGATACTTGCGCTTAAACCAGCTGGTCCAGCTCCAATAATTGCAACGTCGTATATGTTTTCCATAATATTTATCTAAAACAAGTTAACAGGCTATTTTATCATATAAAGGGGATTATCCAAAAAGGGGTCTTAAGGAGGGAATCTGTGTTGTTTAGCTAAAAGCTACTAAATTTTCACAGAGTTCCCTCCCAAAAGATCTATCATTCCATTATTTTCCTTTCTTCTGTAATTGAATACAATTCCGACCTTGATATCGTGTTTCAACCCATTCATAATCAGGTTGAGCATACACTTTACCTTCTTCAAAGCCTCCGAAACAGATTTCTCTGTTTGGATCAACGAGAAGTTCAAAATCGGAAGTCCATTCCCCCCATTCTTTTTCACAAACTCTGTCTAAGGGATTACCCCAACATCTTTCGAAGCGGTAGGATCCCAAATATTCAGGGTTTGTTTCTGGAAGAATCTCAATCCTATCCCAAGGGACAGGGCTTGATGAACAAGCGCTGAGAAGAACAGGGAAAAGAACAAACAGTAATAAGAAAAACTTTTTAAACATAGCATCTCCTTAGTAGGCATGATTAATAACGACACAGAAGTATCAAGCAGAAGTAAATACCTCAATGCCGTTATCAATCCAGAGAGTATGTTTAGATAGATCTTTTTAAAGAGCAATTATTCCTTATGTACCAAGACAAAAAGGAATAAATAGGTATTCGACCTATAGTATATTATACCATTTTTGGAAGAATCTAGACAGTTGTGCCCCAATCTAGAGTATTTGTTAGTATTTCAGGTTTTTTATCTCTTACAATCACCATATATTCAAACATTACACTATTTCCACCATTCACAGTCTTAGCAGACCATCCATCCTCATCTATCTCCACATCTGAGATGTCATCTACAACCTGACATTCAACACAGATGACCATACCATCTTCAAGTAGCTTTCCTGTACCTCTTTCTCCATAAGCATATATCTCTGGCTCATCATGCAAGGTCTTACCGATTCCATGGCCCACAAACATTCTAAGAGTATTATAGCCACTTTCATTTGCTGCCTTCTCCATCTCATATCCGACATCTCCAACTCTATTTCCAACTACCGCTTTCTCAACAGCATTCTCTACAGCCTCCCTCCCTGCCTTAAGAAGCTTGGCATTCTCCTTGCTTGGTTCGCCAATACTCCAGGTCCAACAATGATCGGTATAGATTTTTTTGTAATATATCCCAAAGTCTATAGAGACCAAATCCCCCTTTTTAAGAGGGATGTCCTTAGGAATTCCATGAACAGCTACATCATTTACAGATATACAGGTATTGTAATTGTATCCCTGAACTTTCTTAAAGGCCGCCTTTACACCATACTTCTTACACAAAAAGCCCGCCTGCCTATCAATATCTAGGGGTGTGACACCCTCTCTTATCTCATCTCTTAACTGGGATAAAATGTTCACTGATATTCCTGCAGCCTCTTTTAAAATCTTTTCTTCTTTTGGCTTTGTTATTATCATGGTAAATTATACAACATTCTAAAAATTAATTAATGGTATACTGAAAAATATGCAACAAGATAAAAAAGAGAAAATATTATACTTCGACACAGAGACAACTGACATCCAGAGCAAAGACATTGTCCAACTTGCA